>Ga0255338_1000181_pt1 | contig 253090 bp, 201 predicted proteins | sample MeOH1_35cm_T4_19_FD_203715 | JGI IMG/M metagenome (GOLD analysis project Ga0255338, IMG submission 203715) | Sandy soil microbial communities from University of British Columbia, Vancouver, Canada - MeOH1_35cm_T4_195 | ecosystem: Engineered > Artificial ecosystem > Sand microcosm >... | reverse complement strand
GCCAGGTGCTTGCTGAAGTACTCCTGCGCGTCCTTGCAGCCGGCCTTCTCCGCCAGCTTCTTCGCCACGATGTAGTTGTAGATCTCCCCCATGCGGTGGTGGTTGCTGCTCTCCTGGGACATCAGCCTGAGCAGCTCGGTGCGCAGCTGCTCCAGCGTGGTGCCCTCCGGAATGGGCTGGGTGCCGTACGTGCTCTCCGCAACGGCGCGGGCGCCTTCCTTGAACTTCCACAGCTTCAACATAAGAACTTCTCCCCCAGAGGACGCACCCTGCGTCCCCGGCCGCTTGACGGGGCGGCTGAGCGGCCCTAGAGCACGTGGCATGCCAATACCTGGGGACTTGTGAAAACAGGCACTTACAAAAATAAGCCCCCGAGGACCGTCCGCGGACGCGGACGATTCGTCCGCGTCGGGAGACGGTCCGAAAAAAAGTGCTGGAATGCCGGGGACTTACAGCGGTGTGGCGGCCAGGAGAGAAGAGAGGCGGGCCGATAACCTGCTGAATTGACAGGGGTGAGTTCCCGCCGCACACGACAGGGACAGTCCGCGTCCGCGGACGGTGCCGGTCGCGCTCCCCGCCCAGGCATCGCGGCCGGTCGTCACAGCTCACTGGGAGGGTTGATCAGAATAGAGCCGGAGGCTGGTAGGTCCTCGTGGGAGCAGGTCGTAGCTGCAGCAGAAAGAAGACGCACAAAAGCCTGCTGCGAGTCAGCAGGCGGCTGACGTTGTGGGCCAGCAGCTTGAGGAGGAGTTCTGCGGTGACGGTGGCGGGTTTGCGCGAGGAGACGCGGCGGAAGCCCATGCTGTCTTCCAGGTACGAGAAGACCGGTTCCACGGTGGCCATGCGCTGGTGGTAGCGGGCTTGGGCGCCCTCTTGGCTCATGCGCTCACGCATGGCCTTCTGATGCTTTTCGTACTCCCAGTTGACCACGAGCTGGCGCTGCTTGGAGGGGGTACACGCGCCGTGCAGCGGGCAGTGCTGGCAATCGTCTCCTTTATAAACGTGGACCCCTCTGGCCTTCTCGTAGCGGGGCCCCAGCATGCGCTTGTCGGCTGGACACAGCACCTCCTCGAGGGAACGCAGTTGGAAGGCATCCCGGCGGAAGTACTGCTTGCCCAGCTTACTGCTGGAGGCCTTCTCATTGATCAGCATGTCCACCCACCCGGTATTGGCCTGGGCAAAGGCCAGGTCCGCTCGGCTCCAATAGCCCGCATCGGCTGCGGCTTGGAGGCGGACGACGAGGGGCAAGCCCACCGAGTGCAGCGTGAGACGTGCTTGGGTGAGGGCCTGCTCCAGCAAGCCCACGTCGCTGGGAGCCGCGTTGAGGAGCACGCCCACCACCACGCGGTTCTGCGTCCCGCTGGCCGTCACGGTGAGGCGGTGGCCCGGCAGGTACACATCCCCGGGGAACTGCATCAGAGCGGCCGCGGGGCTGCTGAGCACCACCGTGGCCGCTTGGCGCTGGGTGCACAACTCCACGGCCTGAGTGTGCTTGGCCACCTTCTGCTGGTGTTGGGCACGCTCCGGCTCCGACAAGCGGGAGGTGTCCACTCGGGCTAGTTGCTCCAGCCGCTCCTGGGACTGCTGGAGGATACGCACCTGGCCGGGCGCCGCATGCGCCCTGAGGCGCACCGAGTCCACGGCCAACGCCTGGGCATCCACCAAGCCCTCCTCCAGAGCCCACTTCACTGTCTGCTCCAACGCCGAGCGGAACAGGGCCTCGTGTTTCATGCGGAAGCGGTTGAGCACCGGCCGGCTGATGGCATGCCCTCCCGACAGCAACCTCAATGCAGCGTCTGTTACCAACGCACGCGTCAACTTCGTTGCGTGGTGCAATCCGATCAGGCTGGCGTACACCCACAGGCTCAACAGGCGCCACGGCTCATAGGCTCTCTGCCCGAGCGCTGAGTATTGGGCCTCTACCTGTGACACATCCACCCGCCTCATCAACTTGAGCACCTTGCGAGCCAGATGCTCTGGCGGCACCAGCGCCTCGGCTGCCGCCAGGCCCGCGGCTGCCTCCGGCTTGAAGCGAGCCTTGGGGTCCCGTGGAACTCGTCGTCGTTTGGTCGGCTGCTCAGCAGAAGGGGGACAGCTCATGTCTCTCTGGGTTGGATGCTCTACTACCTACCCAGCGCGTCACATATTCCGACCAACCCTCCTGGTGAGCCATGGCCGCCTGCCCGGACTTCACCCGGGAGCGGAGGACCGGTCGTCACAGCTCACCAGTGAGCCATGGCCGCCTGCCCGGACTGACCCGGGGGCGGAGGGCCGGCCGTCACAGCTCACCAGTGGGCAGCGGCCCCTCGCCGCCTTGCATAGAAGCAAGGACTCGCATGAGGAGGTGGCCATGCCGGAGCGGGTGTTCTTTCGCTGGCAGGGCGAGCTTGATGGCGACGGGAGGCGTGTGCTCCTGGCCGATGCGGCTAGACCTCCTCGAATCGCGTGCCCGTAGCGCCCATGCGCTCCAAGGCGTCCTTGATCTCTTCGGAGACGATCAGGGCGACCTCCCATCCCTCAGGACGGAACACCTTGGCGTTCCCCACCTTCACCTTGTCGATGCGCATGTCATCTACTGCCCAGTACTGGCCCACCTTCTCAGGAAGGCCATCCTCGGGTCGCCAAAACTGCACCTTGGAGGCTTTCTCGTCGATGCAGCGGATGAGGCGCGTGGCCACGAGGACGAGGTACTGCTCCGGTTGGCCCTCGATATCCGCGGGGATGAGCTGCACGTCGCCGGGGGCACGCTCCGCCAGCATGGAGGCCACCTTGACGTGGCCGACGGGGATGCTCAATCCCGCCCAGGAGAAGTCCAGCGGCCTGCCTGCAATCTCGATGGGGATTTTCAACCGTCCACCCCTGTGCACGGGCGATCCTCTCGTGAAGTCCCAGTCGTGCACCTTGCGGCCATGGCTGTCGATGGGCGTATCCAGATGCCAGCGGTGAGGGACATAGCGGTCGTCGGATAGCTTGAAGAAGCGCTGGGCCATCGGGAAGTTCTAGCGTCATTTCCCCAGGGTGACGAGTCGGTTCAACTCCGTTCCGGGTGTGGCTATCTCCTGCGCCAGCCTGTCAAGCGCCCGCGTCAGCTTCGGTCGGCACTCCGCGATGCCGCGACAGTCTCCCAGCGCCCTCTGCAAGCGCTCGTAGACGATTTCATGGTAGCGCTGCGGGTGAGGCCCCTTGTGCCCCTGGAGAGGCACGATGTTTTCAGGGTCCTTCAGCCGCATGCCCGCCCTGGCGTAAAGCTTCTCGAACAGGGGGGTCCACGGGCCACCGCGCAACGTGGACTTCTTGTTAGCGATGGTCCCGATGTGGTGATTCTCCGTGCGGTCGCCGCGCCCTCCACGTGCCGCCATCGCCACCGCGCCCGGTGCCAGCACCACACTGAAGCCCTCTGCCGTCACCGCCACCGACTCCACCGCGCCCACTCCTGACAGCAAGAGGCCTTCTCGGCCCGCAGCCTGCATCGACACTTGCGCCGAGCCGGGCAGGGTCCCCACCTGTTGCGCGAATCCCTTCGCCGTGTGCGTCAGGAGTGCCATTGCCATCATGGCGAAGGCTTGGGCCGCCTCACGCGAGAACAACTTGCCGAACTTCTCGCCCGCCTCGCGGATCTCCTCGAAGGTGGTGGCGACCTTCACCTCCTCCATCAACTGGAACCAACCGGTAATCAGGTTGTAGAGCGTCTTGGCGCCCACCCAGAGAATGAGCCCCACGGTCGCCCACGCGGCGATGAACTTGGTAACAGGCTCGGGCATCGCGAGCAGGACGAGCAGCGTGACGACAGTCGCCATCGCGGCCTGCATGACGGCCCACATGCTCACCATCTCGCCCAGCGCCTTCTCGAACTCTTCCAGTACCGGGCTCTTGCTCAGCGCCATGGCCAGCATGTAGCGGCCGTGCAGGTCCATATACTTCCCGCCAACGAGCGCGCCCCCCAGGCAATCGCCCTCGAAACCCTGGGCGCTCCGACACCAGCCCTTGTATCGGCTGACGAGTTTCTCCTCCTCCTCCGTCAACGCCCCTTCCAGCGGAGTGCCCGACTCCAGCGGGACGACCTTTCGCTCTCGGTGCAGGTACAGGTAATCGCCGTAGAGCGCGTCGAGTTGAAACAACCTCTCCACCGTCTCACGAGGGGAGCCGCTCAGCCTCACCTCCCGCGCCAGTCTCCGGATGGCCTCCGTCACTTCCTTGGGCGGCACCTCCACCGGCTCCACGGTAGCGGTGCGGGGGATGTGGACGAGGGTTTCTCCCCCCGCTCCGGTTTCCACCCGGAAACCTCTCGAAGGGCCAGCGCACCCGGCCATCACCGCAAGGATCAGCGCATTCGTCCGCCAAAGAATCCGCCACGGCATCATGGGTCACCCTTCCTTGTGAGGATCGGATCAGGTTAGAGGGTTGCCACGTGGAAGAGGAGGAGTTGCCGGGTGGCGCCCGTCCTTCACACCCTCACACCCCGCCGGTCGGGTTGTACACCAGCCTGACGCGCTCCCCTCCCCTGTCCCAGCGCTCCACACGGTACGGCCCGAGCGACAGCGGCCACCCCTCCCGGGGCCGGTCGAAGTCATCGAGGTAAGGAGTGCTACCGCATCCATGGCCGCCTGCCCGGATTCACCCCGGGAGCGGAGGACCGGTCGTCACAGCTCACCAGTGAGCCATGGCCGCTACGGGCACGCGGTTCGAGGAGGTCTATTAGCGGCCCACCGGAGGGGGCGTGCTCACCCTGGACCGAAGGGCCTCCCACAGCTGCGCATGGTTGAGCAGGATGTCCTTGATGCCGCGCTGGACCGCCTGTGAGTTCAACGCCTGCGTGCTCATCAGCGTGTGCGCGTCAAGGGCACTGATGATGGCGTTCAGGATCTCGCTCTGAAGATCCGGCGAGTTCGCGAACTGCTCCTTCGTGTTGTTCGCGGCCTGCTGCGCCAGCGTGGGCGACTCCAGCAGCTTCCCCATCAGCACGTTGTTCACGTACACGAGCTTGTCCTGATCCGACAGCTCGCCCTCGAACAGCGTGTTCACCTTCTCGATGATCTCATTGAGCCGCGCCCGCTCCTTGTCCTGCACGCTGCCGCCTCCCGTCTCCGTCAGCGGATACAGCAGCGGCTTCTCCCCCGCCCCGAGCACCATTGAGGCCTTGCCGCGCGCCTTCAGCGTGTGGTGCGTCAGCTTCACCTTCGACAAGTCGATCGCCTCGCGCTCACGGCCGAACTCCAGCAACGGCACCAGGCGCTTGTAGAAGATCGCCCGCTTCTCGATGGACGTGCTGCCGTAGTCGAAGATCTGCGACAGGAACGTGTACAGGCGCAGGTACGCGCCCATGTCCGACTTGAACAGCACCAGCGCGTCGAGCTCGGCCTTGGCCTCCTTGCGGGCCTTGGCGTCGGACTGCGCGTCCGCGGCCTGCAGCGCCGCCTGCGCGGCCTTGAACCGCTTCGTCAGCCGGTCCACCACTGGCTCCAGCGCCTTCACCAGATCGCTCTGCTTCGACTGCGGGTCGAGCTCCGCGGCGGCCACGCGCTCTACCTCGAAGTCGTCATAGTGCCCGGCCGCGTCCAGCTTCGCGCGCAAATCAAACACCAGGTTCGGATCCGTCGTCTCCGCCAGCTCCGCCGTCGTGTAGTACGTCTTGAAGGCCTCGAGGATCTCCGCCGGATCGTTGACGAAGTCGACGATGTACGTCGTGTCCTTGCCCGGGTGCGCCCGGTTCAGCCGCGACAGCGTCTGCACCGCCTGGATGCCCGCGAGGCGCTTGTCCACGTACATGCCGCACAGCAGCGGCTGATCAAAGCCCGTCTGGAACTTGTTGGCGGCGATCAGCACCTGGTACTCGCCGCCCTGGAACGCCTCGCGAAGGTCACGGCCCTTCAGGTGGGGATTCAGCGTCCGGCCGTGCTCCGTGAACGGGTCCGGGCCCGAGTCCTTGTCGATGACTTCCCCCGAGAACGCCACGAGCGTGCCCAGCTTGTAGCCGCGCTCCTGGATGTACTTCTCCATGGCCAGCTGCCAGCGCACGGCCTCGATCCGGCTGGCCACCACCACCATGGCCTTGGCCTTGCCTTCGAGCAGCGGGGCCACGTGCTCGCGGTAGTGCTCCACCACCACCTGCACCTTCTGGGCGATGTTGTACGGGTGCAGCCGCACCCAGCCCATGATCTTCTTCAGCGCGGCGCTCTTCTCCACCTCCTTCTCGTCCAGCTGCCGGCCCTCGTGCGCGAGCTTGAAGGCCAGGCTGTACGGCGTGTAGTTCTTCAGCACGTCGAGGATGAACTTCTCCTCGATGGCCTGGCGCATGGAGTAGACGTGGAACGGCGCCGGAACGTTGTCGGGCGCGGGCTTGCGCGACGGATCCGGCCGGGTGCCGAACAGCTCCAGCGTCTTGTTCTTCGGCGTGGCCGTGAACGCCACGAACGTGATGCCCGAGTCCTCGGCCCGGGACGCCATCTGCGCCGCCAGGATGTCCTCGCTGCTCACCTCGCCGCCGTCCTGGAGTTCGGCCAGCTCCGCCGGGGAGAGCACGGCCTTGAGCTTGGAGGCCGCCTCGCCGCTCTGCGAGCTGTGGGCCTCGTCGGCGATGACCGCGAAGCGCTTGCCCTGCGTGGCGGCCAGCTTCCGCACGGCGTCGAGCGCGAAGGGGAACGTCTGGATGGTGCAGACGACGATCTTCTTGTCGCCCGAGAGCGCCTCGGCGAGCTTGCCGCTCTTGCTGCCCTCCTTGTTGGTGATGGTCGCCACCACGCCGGTGGTGCGCTCGAAGCCGAAGAGGGCCTCTTGCAGCTGGGCGTCGATGACGTTGCGGTCGGAGACGACCAGCACCGAGTCGAACACCTTCTGATGCTTCGCGTCGTGCAGCTCGGCGAAGAAGTGCGCCGTCCACGCGATGGAGTTCGTCTTCCCCGACCCGGCCGAGTGCTGCACGAGGTACTTGGCGCCCGGCCCGTCCGCGAGCACGGCGGCCTGGAGCTTCCGGGTGACGTCCAGCTGGTGGTAGCGCGGGAAGAGGACGCGCACAATCTGCTGCTTCTTGTCGCGCTGGGCGATGAGGTAGCGCCCCAGGATCTCGAGCCAGCTCTCGCGCGCCCAGACCTGCTCCCACAGGTACGCGGTGCGGTGGCCTCCGGCGGGGTTCACCGGGTTGCCCGCTGCGCCGTCGTCGCCCTGGTTGAAGGGCAGGAAGACGGTCTCCGGGCCTTCGAGCCGCGTGACCATGTGGACTTCGCTGTTGCTCACGGCGAAGTGCACCAGCGCGCCGCTCGGGAACGAGAGCAGCGGCTCGGCGGCCTGTCCCTTGGGGTGCGGCAGGCGGTCGAAGCGGTACTGGTCGATGGCGTCGGTGATGGTCTGGGTGAAGTTGGTCTTCAGCTCGGCGGTGGCCACCGGCACGCCGTTGAGGAAGAGCACCAGGTCGAGGCTGTTCTCGTTGTGGACGGAGTAGCGCACCTGCCGCACCACGCGCAGGCGGTTGGCCTCGTAGCGGGCGAGGATGTCGGGGTTGATGGCGAGTGCGGGCTTGAACTCGGCCAGCTTGAGCGGCTGCTTGAGGCCCAGCAGCTCGATGCCGTGGCGCAGGACGTCGAGCGTACCGCGCTTGTCGAGCTGGTCTCGCAGGCGGCTGAGCAGCGTCTCCCCGGCCTTGCTGCCATGGTTCTTCGTCAGCGCCTCCCACGCCTGGGGCTGAGTGGCCTGTACCCAGGCCAGCACGTCCGCGGGGAAGAGCGCCCGTGCGCGGTCGTAGGCAGCGGCGTCACCTTCGGCGTAGAGCCAGCCGTGGGCCGCGAGGTACGCGCAGATTTCCGACTCGAAGCTGATTTCTTTGTGGAGGCTCACGCGGCAGACCTGTTGGCGATGGCGCGAACGTCGATCTGGCCAGTGACGGCGGCGGAGATCAGAGCGGTGCGGCGTTCCTGTAGAAGATCGATGGCGGAGGTACATTCGCGGATGTGAGCATCAATACTGGCAGCCTCTGTTTCAAGATGCTCCAGCATCTCCTGCTGCTCATGAAGGGGCGGGACCACAATCGTCAAGTTGGCGATCGTCTCGGAGTTGAGACCCGCCAGGATCGCGCCCCGCTTTGTGAGGCCGATCTCTTGTGCGATGTAGCCTGCTCTATGGAGCAGAAGCGACATGAACTGAGCGAGAATCAGATTGGCGTTCACCCGGACGCGGATAGTGTCGGAGTCGATGATCCCTGGGGTAGCAAGATCCTGAAGAAGTCTGGCGTTTCCCAGGCTGCCTTTTCGGGTCAGAAGAATGTCGCCGTTTTGAACGTGATAGTTCGCGAGTTCACGAAATCGCGTCTCGTCAATCCACCGGCGGCCCAGTCCGAAGTCGCCAGAGATAGTGTTTTCCTGGCCGTAAACCTTGTACCCGGTATCCTCTGACTCTAGGTCCAACAACATCCCGCCGAAAGGTCCCATCTGGATTCCACCGGGATTGGAGACCAGATACTTCAATCGCTTCACCTCCCAATGCGCCGGAATCTCCCCCAACCACTCGACGCCCGAGGGCTTCATGGGCGCGTCGGGGTTCAGCCCCTTGGTGACGGCGTGGGAGATGACGGCCTGGCGCTTTTCTTTCAGCAACTCGATCAACCGCTGCTGCTCGGCCACCAGCGCATCGATCTTGGTGGTCTCGCGGTTGAGGAAGGCAGCGATGGCGGTTTGTTCAACGAGGGGTGGCACAACCAATTCGACTTCTTTCAGCGACTCACGGTTGATTTTCGGCATCGCCACGCGCTCAGACTCCAACACCGCGAGCGATGAGAATTGCTCGGAGAGCATCAGCCAGAGAAGGAATGGGTTAGCCAAGCCAGAGTGCGCTCGCAGCGGATACATATCCGCACTGCAGAGGCAGGGTTCCGGCGCAATGCACACCTTCCGGAGGGCGGGTCGGATCTTGCTGTAGACAACATCCCCAGCGTTACACAGATACTTTCCGCTTTCCGCTCCCTGCTCCCCCGCCGATTCGAGGCTCAACAACCTTCCAGTACCCGGCTCGACGTGATTCGGAGCAATCAACGGCATCGACGAGTATCGCGCGTCCTCGGGGTCAACCTGGCCTTCGGCGACCTGGACGCATCTCTGGAATCGTTTCACCTCCCAATGCCCTGGCACCTCGCCCAGGCACTCCACGCCGCTGTCCTTGTACTCTGGGTAGCGAGGGAAGCTCATTGCGAGAGCCCTCCAATCCTTGAGAGGGTGCGGTCGGTGACGCACTTCAGAGGGGTGTAGCGCTTATCCTGAGCCGAGAGGGAGCCGTCGCCCATGGCGTCGCGCACTGGAGGAAGGGTTTGGTGAAGGGGGCCTCGGGCTGGGCGGCCCCGTTGGCGCGCATGGGCCGAACCTGTCTGACAACCAAGCCGGTGGGTGGCGGTCGCCTCCAGCACCTCTGTCCTCGCCGGGTGCTCAGGATGAGATCCAGACCCCTTGCCCTTCCCCTTCCCCTTCGTGCCCAGCACCGGGCGGCCCTCCTCGTCACGCTCCGGGCGCTCGACCGTGAGGGTGAGGAGAACCTTGCCGTAGCCGGACTGCGGGTCGCCGCCGCGCAGCAGGTCCTCGACGGGCCCGATGAAAGTGGAGAGGTTCGGTTCGCTCATGGCAGGCGGTCATGCTACCGCAGGGGCGGAATGACGCGCCCGCCAATCTCCGGGAAGCGCTCATAGACACGTAGCAGCGCCGCGAGGTGCGCGGGGGTGTCCAGGTCCAGCGGCTCCTCGGTGAGCCGGACCACCCACCCGCCCGTCGCGGTGCGCCGCCCCCGGGAGAGCCGGGCTACACTTCCTTGAACTTCGTCCCCGTGGCGCCGATGTGCTCTCTAGGCGGTATCCCGTCCACGTGGCCAGCGACGGGGCGCGCGGCCTGGCTGGACCGGCATCCGGTGGGCTCGCCCTCTTGCATTTGGAGCGTGTAGCGACAAGACCGGCTACATGGGTCTGAGGGGTAGCTTCCAAGCCCCCGAAATCATGCGGGAACCTGCCCCATCCGCTCCTCATCAGCAGGTACACGGGGTGGCCGGACAGGCGTTCCGGGCAGGGGCGCGGGGGGGGCTGTATGGCTAGCGATCTTGGGGGCGGCGGGCCGGTGGGTAGACCGGGGGGGAGCGGGGGTATCGACCCCCAGGGAAATCGCCCCTGCGGCGTCGGGGGACCCAAGCGAGCATCCGGCCTCAAAATGATTAAGCAACAATTCCCCGCGCCTCTCGTCGGGCTTCGGTGCGGTGGCTCGCGGATGCCCTCCACGCGGCCGGGAAGGGCCGTCCTGCATTGATGCGCGGGTCGGGGGTGCCTACGGTGCCGGGGGTGGTTCGTCCAGGCCCGCTAGGTTCTCCTCGGCTGCTTCGCGGAACCTCGGGACGACCTCCACGGCCAACAAATCACGCATCTGCTGACGTGCTCCTTCGAGGTCGCCCGCATCCCGGAGAGTCATCATTCGCCAGAGGGCACGTTCTAGCCGCCTCCTTCCTATCCGTATGCGCCCGATGATCTTCCGGAGCAAGGCCCCGGCGCTCTCGGGTCTCGCCAGCGCCTCTTCTGTCTCAGCCTCGCTTATGGCCACATCTGCGGCGGCACTGCGGAGGAAGGAGCGCATCTGCTCGGTGAGTTTCAGAGGCTTGCCCTGATCGAGGCGGTGCACAAGGATCGCAAGCTGAGCTGAGGTGGGCAACTTCGGATCCACTCGCCCTGTCTTCGCCACCTTCTGGAGCCGGGCGATGCTGGCCAGCACGTTCTTAGCCCGCTTACGGTAGAGCGGCACGACCTCGACCGCGAGCACCTTCTCAATCTGTTCGCGTGCTCCATCCAAGTCCCCGACATCTTCCAGGCGAGCGACGCGGTTTCCAGCTACCGTCAACCGCCACGACCCGTCCCGGATGCGCCGTCTGATCTTCCGGAGCAGAGCCATGGCCGTGCGTGGGCGACGGAGGGCGTTCACTGCGTCTTGGGCAGGGATCGCTACTTCGCGCGCAGAACGCCGCAACAGGGCTCGCACGTCGTCCGTGAGTTCAAGTGGCTCCCCCCTCTCCAACACTCGCTGTGCCAGTGCCCGGATGGGGCCCCAGTCAACCTCACCGCGCATAAGTGGAACCTCTAGTTCTGTTCCTGTGGGTCCGGGCACATGTCTTGTGGCCATTCGTGCTGGCCCTCACAACGCCGGATGCAGTCGTAACAGTTTCCAACCCACTTTTCCTGTTTGCACCTGGCGTACTTCTCGATGCACTTCTTCTTCCACTTCGGAAGACGCCCCGCCGCTTCCAAGGCCTGTGCGGCGGCTTCAAGTTGTCCCAGGGCTTCGAGGATCTTCGCCGCTTCGAAGGGGTCAGCACCGCAGTTCTCAACGAAGGTGAAGGGGTGATTCTGGATACAGCAGCTCATCGAGTTCCAGCAGGTTCCAGCAGCCTGGGACACGGCGGTAGGCGGGTTCGGGTCGGTCGTGGCGAGCATGTTCGGGTCTGCCACGGGGAGCGGCGCGAGAGCACGAACAGTCGTAACGCGGGCCCCCGTGGAACAGCCTCCCATCAGGACCGTGAGCATGACCGGCAACCAGAGAGCACCGGCGCGATTGGGCGCCTTCATGAGGGTCTCCCAGCTCCCAGCGCTCGGGGATGGAGACGTCATCGAACAGGTCGAAATACCGCACGGACATGGAAGGCACGTGGCGTCATGGGGTCCGAGTGATCAGCTTGGAGCTCATTGCGAGAGCCCGCCGATCATCTTGAGGATGCGGTCGGTGACGCCCTTCAAATCCTTGTCGATCTCCGCCAGCGGGCGCGGCGGCTTGAAGACGTAGAAGTGCCGGTTGAAGGGAATCTCGTAGCCCACCTTCGTCTTCTCGGGGTCGATCCAGGCGTCGGGCGCATGGGGCAACACCTCGCGCTGGAAGTACGCGTCCACATCCTCGGAGAGCGGGACATTCTCCGTGTCGCGCAGGTTCGCGTCCGCCACGGGCTTGCCCTTCCCCTTCCCCTTCGTGCCCAGCACCGGGCGGCCCTTCTCGTCACGCTCGGGGCGCTCGACCGTGAGCGTGCGGTAGCCGAAGTCCTCGTTCTTGAAGATGCGGCTGATGGGCACGCCCTCCCGCGTCACCGCCTTGAAGGCGCCGAAGATGCGCGTGATGTCCTCGATGTGCGCGGGGCTTAACTCCTTGCGCTTGCTGCCGAGGCTCTTCCGCATCTTCTGGAAGAAGCTGCTCGCATCAATGAGCTGCACCTTGCCCTTGCGGCGGGCGGGCTTGCGGTTGCTCACCACCCATACATAGGTGCTGATGCCCGTGTTGTAGAACATGTCCGTGGGCAAGCCGATGATGGCCTCCACCAGATCATTCTCCAGCAGGTAGCGGCGGATCTCGCTCTCGCCCGAGCCCGCCCCGCCCGTGAAGAGCGGCGAGCCGTTGAGGACGATGCCGAAGCGGCTGCCCCCGTCCTTCGCCGGCCGCATCTTCGAGACCAGGTGCAGCAGGAAGAGCAGCGAGCCATCGCTCACCCGCGGCAGGCCGGGGCCGAAGCGGCCGTTGTAGCCCTGCTGCTCGGCCTCCTTGCGGACCTCCTTCTCGATCTTCTTCCACTCCACGCCGAACGGCGGGTTGGACAGCATGTAGTCGAAGTGCTTGCCGTGCAGCCCATCCGCCGAGAGCGTGTTGCCGAAGATGATGTTGGCGATGTCCTGCCCCTTGATGAGCATGTCCGCCTTGCAGATGGCGTACGACTCGGGGTTCAGCTCCTGCCCGTACATGACGAGGCGGGCCCCGGGGTTCAGGCCGCTCAGGTGCTCGCCGGCCACGCTCAACATGCCGCCGGTGCCGGCCGTCGGGTCGTACAGCGAGCGCACCACGCCGGGCTTCGAGAGCGCCTCATCGTCCTCGATGAAGAGCAGGTTGACCATGAGCCGGATGACTTCGCGGGGCGTGAAGTGCTCTCCGGCGGTCTCGTTCGAGAGCTCGGCGAACTTGCGGATCAGCTCCTCGAAGACGAGGCCCATCTGCGCGTTGCTCACGGCCTCGGGGTGCAGGTCGATGTTCGCGAACTTCTCGGTGACCAGGTACAGCAGGCTGGCCTTCGCCAGCTTGTCGATCTGCGTGTGGAACTCGAAGTGCTCGAAGATGTCGCGGACGGCGGGCGAGAAGCCCTGGACGTAGGCGCGGAGGTTCTCGCCGATGTGGTCCTGGTCGCCCATGAGCTTCTTCAGGTCGAGCGGCGAGGTGTTGAAGAAGAGCTGGCCGGACTTCTTGAGCAGGAAGGGCTCGGGGTTGAGCTTGGCCTTCTCGCGCAGCTGCTTCTCCGCGAGGACAGCGGGCTTCGTGGCTTCGAGCACGCAGTCGAGGCGGCGCAGCACGGTGAACGGGAGGATGACCTTCCCGTATTCGGACTGCTTGTAGTCGCCGCGCAGCAGGTCCGCGACGGACCAGATGAAGGAGGAGAGGTTCGGTTCAGTCATGGCAGCAATCGGTGGGGGGCCCCCGAGGCGCATCGAGCGCGGGGTGAAGCCCGCGGGTGCCACGTCGCCGCCCCGGGAGGCACCCGGTCAAGCTAGCACACCGGGGGACGCGGGGAGGAGCGCGTCAGGGGGCCCCCTCGCACGTCCCACCCGTTGGCAGGGACGAGCCGGCCCCGGGCGGCGCGCTCTGCACGAACCCGTCTGCTTGTCAGACAGGCTTGCAGGAGCCGCCCGGGCTTCCGGGGGAAGCGGCCCCTCAATGCGGCCCTGCGTCGAGTGAGGAGGGTGGCGGCCCTGCATCCCGCGTGGGCGCGTCACTCCTTCCCTCTGGCAGCGGGGCAGGGCCCGCATCGGACGGTCCCCTCTCCCACGGCCCCTCGGGTTCTCCATCCACGACACGCCGCAAGATCCGGCCGTCCGTGCTGATGGCGTACTTCGCGCCCGAGTCCAGAGAGACGTACCCCCCTCCACAAAAGGAGGAGTCCTCGTCGATCCGGACAAAGATGATGGAGCCTTGGCGAATGACCCGGTAGCGCTGTGCTTCCTGCCGATCCCCACAGTCACGCTCCTTAGCGCTTGGGGGGAGAAAGTCGTTCGCGGCGATCATGACGGCTCGAAGCACGACGCCCTCCAACTCGAACGGTGCTCCTTGGGCGCCCAGTTCCACTGCCGACTGCTCGAAGAATGGAGGGAAGACAATCGAGCGATCATTCTCGACTGGCACCGGACGAGGTGCTGGGCGCTGAAGGCAACTGGACAGGACACAGCCCAGCATCAGTATCGGGATTCTTGTCCTCATCAAACACCCTTCACGGAAAGACCGCCGAGGCTGCATCAGTCAAATTCGATGCGGAACTTTGTCTCACTAAACCACTTCACGGTGCCGGCTCTCTTTCCACTCCAATGCCCTAGCGCATCAGGGGCCCATCGCATCAGCACATTGGTATGAAGGCTGTATTCGAAGAAGCCATCACACGAGGGCGCCTCGGGACGATATGAGTTCGAGAAGAAAGCAATGATGGCGACAGGGATGGTCCCATCTTTCGTTTCAACGGCCCGGCCGTGGACTTGCGCTACCTCGATGATAGCGCGCACATCCTTGTCCGAGATGGACAGGGGGGCCGGGTGGTTATGAAGAACATAGACATGTTTCAAGCTGCCTGGGGGATAGCGGGAATCCTCCACCTGCTGCGGGAGCCTGCAACTGCGCTTGATCATGTCGTCTTGGGAGGAGTCCTCCACCAACATGCTCATCTCATATTTTTGATCTGGGGTAAAATAAAGCCAGGCGCAGTACTCGCTCGCCATCCTCCAGCGCACCTCGAAGTTCTGGTCGCTCGGGTGTCCTGCCGTCGCGCCGGGCTTCGAGAGGATCACCGGACAGGCGGCATGAAGTGCGTCCATGCGAGAGTCAAATGAGCCAAAGTCAGGCATGGGGCCTTTGACGCTCTTCAGTCTTTGTCCGGGGCTCGGGCGAATCACGCCAGGAATGGGGGAAGGGGGTGCGCACCCCAGCATCCCCAGAAGCAGTATCAGAATTCCTCTTCGCATCGGCATGCGAGCGAAGATGCTACCATGCCTTCACTCATCACCGTGGGGTTCCTGGACCGGAGGTGTTGGGGCGTCCAGGCTTGGGGGGAGGATCGGCACGTAGCACGTCCCCTGGTATATCTGGCCGCTCGGGGTGGAGGTGGAGGGAGCAGGGCTCAGTGGCAGGTGCCCGTGCCGGAGTCGGTGAACGTCTGCCCGGCGATGGGGACGAACTCCCAGTCGTAGCTGTTGGCGTGGAGGGTCAGCTTGAGGACGCCGTGGGCGGTCGACCCACGGACCTCCGAGTTCGGCTGCACCGTGCCGAAGGCGCGCAGCCCGGTGCCACCCGTCCCCACGATGAACTCGCGGAGGCCCGTGGTGGCGTCCGCCACCCCCGAGGGCCGCTGGGGCCCGAAGCGCTCGTAGTCGTGCTCGTGTCCGTTCAGGACGAGCTCCGCGTTGGCGTTGTACAGCTCCGTCCACACCTCGCTCGAGCGCGCATCGCTCTGATGCTCCCCCGAGGAGAACCGCGGGTGGTGCCAGAAGGCGAGCGTGCACGGCTTGGTATTGGCGGCCAGATCCGCCGTCAGCCACGTCCTCATCGCCGAGCCCGCCGCCATCGGATCGGCGCAGCTCGAGGGCGAGGAGCACCCAGAGTCCAGCGCGATGATGTGCCAGTTGCCCAGGTCGAACGAGTAATACGAGTAGCCGGACTGACAGTGGGCGGCCGCGCCGAAGTACCCGCAGAAGCCCCCGAGGTTGGCGGTGGCGTGATCGTGGTTGCCGGGCGTGGGGTACGTCTTCGCCTTGTGCCGGCCCCAGGTGGGCTCGTAGTACGTGGTGAACTCGGTCGCGGTCCCGGAGCTGTAGGCGTTGTCGCCGAGCAGCAGGATGGCGGCGGGGTTGAGGGTGTCGATCACCTGGGCGGTGGACTCATCCTGGCTCCAGCTCCCGGCGACGTCTCCCGCGGCCACGATGACCGGGTCCGCGGAGACAGGCTCCGCGCCGTCGTTGGCCAGCGCGTCGATGTACGCTCCCTGGGAGGCGCTGGCCCAGCCATCGGCCTCCTCGGTCGCGGTGCCCTCGCCCCACTCGTTGAAGGTGGTGATGAGCTGCCACGGCTCGCCGGAGGCGATCATGTTCCGGATGTTCTGCCGCCACCGCGCCACGTCCCGCGCGAGGCGCGGCGTGGGCTCGTCTGCCTTCCAGAAGCCGGGGGCGATGGCGAAGGAGTAGCCCGCTTGACGATCCTCGGCGACCGCGGGGGCGTACTGGTGCCAGCCGGCGGGCTGGTTCACGCAGCTCGAGTAGCCCGAGAACACCTTGAGGATGACATGGAAGCCGTAGGCCTGGTTCGCGGTGGCCCAGCGATCCGCCACCTCGCAGCTCGTGTCATCCGCGTTGTAGACGAAGAGGACGGGCTTGCCGTTGACGGTCGCATACGCGGGATCTGTCGCGTAGGTCCGCTGGAGGTAGTCGAGGTCCGCCTGGAGCTCGGCGACGGTGGGCGTGCCGAAGCCTTCCTTCTCGTAGTAGAGCGCCCACCGCAAGGTGGAGCCCAGCGCCCGGGTGCGGCTGAGCAGGAGCGGGATGCGGGTGTTCTCCTGGTGGGTGGCCTGTCCCCACCAGGAGGCGATGCTCACCCGGATCTTCGCGGTGTCGAGCGCCGCGATGTGCGCATCCACCACGCTCTGGTTGCTGGAGTCGTAGCGGCCGAGGACCGGGGTGTCGTGGGAGTACTGTCCGCCCACCTGCCACGTCTCGGGGTACCACGGGTAATAGAACGCGGCCCGGACGGGGAACGTGAGCGGAGGGGTCTCGTTGTCGATGATCGTCCCCACGCCCTGCGAGTCGGCGATCATCGCGTTCACCGGGGCGGAGAGGTTCACCTGGAAGGTCTCCGTCGGCTCCGAGAGGAGGTCTCCCACCACGGGGACAACGATCGTATGGAGGGTCTCGTTGGGTGCAAAGGTGAGCTGGCCGGCGGTGGCGGTGTAGTCCCCCGGAGCCACGGCCGAGCCATCCGCGGTGGCATAGGAGACCGTGATCGACTGCGCGCTGGGGGCCGAGAGCGAGACCGAGAAGGTGGCGGTGAGGGTGCCGGAGTTGCCCTCGGTGACGCTGACGTCGTTGATGGACAGGGCCGGCAGCGAGGGCAGCGTATAGGTCACCACGAGCTGCGGCACGTTGGTGCCCTCGCGCGAATGGAACGACTTGCTGGTGGTGCTCGTGGTGGTGAGCCCGAAGGAGTTGAGCCCCTGGGTGAGGTTCGCCGCGGGGATGGAGGCCTGAGTGAAGCAGGGGCAGCCCGACCAGGAGCCGGAGGAGCCGAGCTGCGCGCCCAGCGCGGGCTGGTTGTTGTAGGTGATGCCCGTCTCGCTCCAGGTGGTATCCGCGACCTTGTAGAGCGTCCAGCCCGTCGAGGTGGAGGTGGCCGTGGTGTAGAGCTTGAGGCTCGCCCCGGTGATGGTGGAGCCCGCGGGGAGCGAGACGTCGAAGCGGAGGAAGCTCCGGACGACCGGCGAGCTGTCGACCTTGAGGGTCGTGGCCGTGCCGTAGTTCGTCGCCTGGGTGCCCGTGCTCGCGCTGTCGACGTAGGCATCCGCGACCGGGGTGAAGGTGGCGGTGTCCGCGCGGGCCTGGAGCCCGACACCGGGCGCGAACAAGGACACCATCAATACGGCCAGCACAGTCACGGAAGGGCGCATGGAGACTCCAGGAAGACGTGCGCTCATTATGCATGAATTTCTTGATTTACAAGAAAACCAATGAACATCCTGGGTGGGCGAGCGCAGCCCGCCGCTGGACGAGCAGGCAATTCTTTTGGACTGGGTGGCATGGCACGTCCACGGCGCAAGGAGCTATCCGATGGCGACGACTGGTCCTGAGTTGGAGCTGGTGATGCTGGCCCGAAGCGCGGAGCTCCCGGGCGGGCTGCATGTACGCCGAGCCATTCCACAGGCCCAACGCCGGATGGTGGGGCCGTTCGTCTTCCTGGACCAGATGGGTCCGGCGACATTTCCGGCGGACCGGGAAGTGACAGTGCTGGCCCATCCGCACATCGGGCTCTCCACGATCACCTACCTCTTCGAGGGCGAGGGCGTGCACCGGGACAGCCTCGGGACGGTGCAGCGAATCCTCCCGGGAGAGGTGAACTGGATGACCGCGGGCCAGGGGATCGCCCATGCCGAGCGGATGCGTGTGGGCGCTTCAGGACGGATGTTCGGCATACAGACCTGGGTCGCGCTCCCGCGGCACCTGGAGGAGAGCCCGCCCACCTTCGAGCACTACGACGCGGGCGCCGTCCCCCTCCTGGAGGACGGCGGTGTCACCACCCGGCTGATCGCCGGTTCGCTGTTCGGGGTCAGCTCCCGGGTGAGAACCTCCTCTCCGCTCTTCTACGCCGAGGCTCAGCTCGAGGCGGGGGCCGTGCTGCAGCTGCCGGCCGAATACGAGGAGCGCGCCGCCTTCGTGGTGGAGGGCTCGGTGACCCTGACCGAGACCCCGCTGCGAACCGGCGAGATTGCCTTCTTCCGTCGGGGGGTGGAGGTGCTGTGTCGCGCCAATGAGCCGACACGGCTGCTCCTGCTGGGAGGCGAGCCGCTGGATGGCCCGCGCTACATCTCCTGGAACTTCGTCTCCAGCTCCAAGGAGCGGCTCAAGCAGGCCGCCAGCGACTGGCGTCATCAGCGCTTCGCCCGCATCCCCGGGGAGACGGCGTACATCCCGCTCCCCGAGGATGGCGACGCGCCGGTCAACTATCCCTGACTCAGCCGCCCAAGGGGTTACCGGGAGCTGCGGACGCGAACCACCCTGCCCCGCTGGTCATCCACCGCCAGCTCCACCCACTTGCCTCGCTGCATCCCGTAGCGCACCAGCCACGCCATCACATCCCGCACGGGCGAAGGCCGCTCCGGATCTCCCTCGCCCAGCTCGATGTACTTCAGCTCGGCCGAGACCACCCGGGCGTCCGCGGGAACCTCCTGCTCCTCCCGAACGCTCTCGGCGATCGCCACGGCCTGGTCCCGCATCATCGCGAGCCCTCCTCGAGGGGCAGGAGAGAGATGACGGCACGCCGCGCGGGGTTGATGCACACGCGCAGGCCGAGGGACGGCTCTGACCCCTCCAGGCGCAGCTCGAGGCTCCCCTTCTCTCCCTGGCGGGACTCCACCAGCTTGAGCCCCGGCCGCAGCAACCCGCTGGTGCGAGCGATGGAGAGCGCCTCCTCGTCCGTCAACGGCTCCCAGCGGCACTTCTCCCACTTGTCGTGGTCCACGTAGCCCACGACGCGATCATCGGCGTCGAGCACCACCTCGAACTGGCCGTAGCGCCGCCAGAGCACCAGGGAGCGATCGGCCACGTAGCGCAGCTCGACGGGATCCCACGTCAGGGCCGCGTCCTCCGGAGCGGGGATGGGCTCGGCGCGAAAGTCGCCGTTCAGGTGCTCCTGGGCGAACGCCAGGCAGTCTTCGATCGCCTTCTTCTGCAACGTGTCGAGATCGAACAAGGCCATCCGGGCTTCCTGGGGTGGCTACTTCAACATCGAGACAACGCTGGTGACGAACCCGGCAATGGCCCGGCCCAGCGCGGTGAAGGGCTGGAGGATCGGATGATCGATGGCCCCGCCGCCCTCGCCGAACAGCACCGGCCGCATGCTGTGATAGTAGGGCGCGCCCGTGTCGTAGAAGACCGCGGGGATCTTCGCGGGGTTGAGGTGATACGAGTCCCTCCACTTCGTATAGAAGTTGCGCGCCATGACCCGTGCGTCGTTGTCGGGGATGTAGCAGCGGAAGGCCAGGTAGTTGCGGGTGCCCCGGTTCACGAAGGCATCGCCCAGGCTCCGCTCCCAGCCGGCCACGCACGTGTCCACGTAGACGAGGTAGCGCGGCACGCTGGGGACATCGGTCTTGTTGCGGACGTCGGCCTCTCCGAACGTATTGCCGGGCTGGTTGCGCGACCACACCGCGACGATGACGCTGCGCCAGTTCCCTCCGGGCTGAGAGTGCGGCGGGTTGTTGTTGGCCGGGTCCTGCAGGCTGGCGCCCGTGCCCGGGTCCTGCACGTCGCCGTGGCTGGCGTGGTGATAGCTATAGGTGTTGCGCAGCAGTGAGCCCCAGTTCGCGACCGGCACGGTAGCCCCGCTCAGCGCCAGCGTGCCCGCCTTGTGGTGCGCCTTGGCCCTCAGCAGGCCGGCGATCTCGTTCATCTCCGCGCCCGTCGTCAGCCCACCGCCAGGGCGCGTGTCCGCGACCGAGTCGCTGACCACCATGTGCCAGTACTCGACCTGGAGCGTCTTCGCCTTGTCCTTGCCGAGATCCGAGGGGCTCGAGCCGGTGAGCCCCTTGTGGGACAGCTTCACTCGGAAGAAGAAGTGGGGGCAGTCATAGGGATCCCACGGCAGGTGCTTGGCCTCGAAGGTCCACACCGGCGGCTGGCCCGTCTTCTTGTCCACCACCTTGTTGCCCTGCACCACCAGATCCGTGAGGGCCCCCACGCGTGCTCCGGTGAGGCAGTGGTGAATGGAGATGAGGGCGCGGGTGCCGGCCGGGACGTTCTCCGTCTCCACCTGCGCGATGATCTTGGCGTCCGCGGGGACGGCGCCTCCCGGGGGCGCGCCGCTGTTGTGGTTGGGGACGGCCTTGTTCTTGTCCCACTTGAGACTCTTGAGGACGGGGACCGGCTCCTTCTTCGGCGCCTTCGGGGCCTTGCCCTTCTTCCCCTTGAGGCTCTTCTGCGAGCCCGCGGAGATCATCTTGACCTCCGAGCCCTTGAACTTCGTCTGGCTCCCGTCGACGGTGATGGAGCTGCCCGTCCACTGGATGTTGCCGGACTGCTCGACGGTCAGCACCACCTTGCCGCCCACGGACAGGGTGAGCTTGTCCGCCTTGAGCTCGATCTCCTTCGCCAGCCACGCGAACCCGCCGGTGATGGAGTGAAGCGTGTCCCCCTTCACCGTCTCGGTGAGGTCCTTGCCGATCTCCAGCTCCAGCGCCTCCGGGATCGCCGTCTTGAACTCACCGAAGATCTTCGAGGAGCGATCGCCGTCGACGGTCTCCTCGCGATCCAGCTGGACCACCTCCGTGGACGAGCCGCCGACCTGCTCGGACTTCAGCCCGATCACGGCCTCGTTCATCCCCAGCCCCACCGCCACCGAGTACGCCCCGCCCACCGTCAGCGCCTTGGCCGCGGCCACGTTCTCCATGGAGGCCATGGCCACCTCGAGCTTCAACACCTGGGCCACCGTGATGCTCTGGGCGTTGGCCACGTCCTCGTGGTGATCCCCCGAGATGTCCGTGGTGCGGTTGCCCGTCACCGTGAGCGACTGGTTGCCCTGGATCTTCTCGACGTCCTCCTGCTGCACGACGAGGAGCTGGTTGCCCTGGACGCTCTGGGTGCGATCCCCCGCGACCGTCAGCTCCTCGAAGCCACCGACGCGCTGCGTCTTGTCGTTCTCGACCTCGATCTTCCAGTCCTTCTGGCCGTGGAGGGCGATGAACTCCCCCTCCGCCGCGTCCTCGAACCGAAGCTCGTTGAAGCCCCCGCCGCCCGGGCTGGAGTTGGAGCGCAGCGTGCTCTTCGTCTTCTCGTCCGGCAGCGTCACCGGCGGAGGGTTCTCGCCGTTGTAGACCGAGCCCACCACCAGCGGCCGATCCGGATCCCCCTCCAGGAAGCGGACGATGACCTCCTGGCCCACGCGCGGCAGGTACAGCGCACCCCACCCCGCACCAGCCCAGACCTGGCTCACGCGGATCCAGCATGAGCTCTTGTCGTCGCCCGGCGCCTCCCGATCCCAGTGGAAGCGGACCTTGATGCGGCCGTGCTCGTCGGTGTGGATCTCCTCGCCCGAGGGGCCCACGACGATGGCCGTCTGCGCTCCGGCGATGGTCGGCGCCGGGGTCAGCCGCGGCGGCCGGAAGGGCACGGCCGCCGGGAGGGCATGGAAGCGGCTCCGGTAGGCCTGGTGCCCGCCCGAGTGCTCCACCGAGACCAGCAGGTAGTCCCCCTCGAAGGTGGCGTCCGGGTGCTCCGTCACCGTGAAGGTGCAGCCCGGCACCAGGCGCACGCTCGAGCTCTCGCCCTCGCAGCGATCGGCCTCCTGGCGCCGCTCCTCCAGCCGCACCTTCGCCAGGTTCTTTCCGACGCCCGAGTCCTCGTACTTGCCCGGGTAGTCGTAGACCTCCAGCTCCGTGTTGGCGTTGGAGGCCTGCTTGCCCGCCGTCAGATCCATGGACGGGCGCACGAAGTCGAAGTCCCGCAGCGCCACCGCACCCGGCTGGACGCGCGCCACGCGCTCCAGGCCCAGCACGTGCTCCTCAGTGGCCTCGGTGCCCATGGGCCCGCGGAACGGCAGGCGCGCCTCTCCCGGGATGGGGGTGTGCGCGCTGGCCCCATCCCCCAGCATCAGGGTGTGGGAGTCCTCGGTGTGCTCGAAGAAGTAGCAGATGCCCTCGGACTCGAGCAGGCGCGAGATGAAGTCGAAGTCGGACTCGCGGTACTGCACGCAGAAGTCCCGGGGCTCGTAGCTGCCATCCAGGCTCCCGCCGTGGGAGATCCCCGCCTCGTCGAGCACCTGCTGGACGATCTCCGGCACGCTCTTCTGCTGGAAGATGCGGCTGCGGCGCACGTGGCGCAGCTTCCAAAGCTCGGGCACGAGCAGCGCCCGGTAGCGCATGAGCCCCCGCCGCTCGCCCAGCGCCTCCACCCGGGCGACCATGCCGTGGACAAAGCGCGAGGCACCGTTCACCCGATCATGCAGCGCCAGCGTGCCCTTCTGCCCGAGCAGCTCCCGGGGCTGGATGGCGGCCTCCCCGACAGCCGCCAGCTCCACGGTGAAGGAGAACGCGCGCGACAGCTCCTCCCGCCCGGAGAAGGCCAGGACGGTGAGCTCCTCGAAGGTGTAGGGCCCCGCCTGGAACTCGAAGGCGATGCGGCGGGTCTCTGATCCTGACGGCACGGGTTCTCCCGGGCAGCGCGACGCAGCCCAAGACGGTAGCATGAACCCCCGCTGTGGATGGACGGGACCCGAACCGGGCATCTATCGTCCTCGTGAAGCGCACAAGGGAGTTTCCGGTGACACCAGCCAGTGTACTGAGCGCCAGCGAGCCCGAGTTCGAGTTCGCCGCAGGCCCCTTCACCCAGGGCGAGCTTGCCGTCATCGAGTTCGAGGCCCGCGAGGGCCTGTCCACCCCGTACCGGGTGGAGCTCGTCTTCACCGCGGCATCCGACATTGTCGTCGAGGCCGCCGAGCTCCTCGGCCAGCCCGCCGCCCTGGTCGTGCACCAGGGGGACGACATCCGCTACCTGCACGGTATCCTCTCCGAGCTGAGCCGGTGGAACGCGGGAGGGGGTCCCCAGCGCAACCGCTACCGGGCGGTGCTCGAGCCCCGCTTCCACCAGCTCCGGCATACCCGCCGCAGCCGAATCTTCCAGCAGAAGAGCCTCCCCGAGATCATCCAGGCGGTGCTGGACGCGGGGCAGGTGAAGTACTCCCTGGATCTCCAGGCCTCCTACTCGCCGCGCGACTACTGCGTGCAGTACCGCGAGTCCGACTACGACTTCGTCTCCCGGCTGATGGAGGAGGCCGGCATCTTCTATTTCTTCCGCCACGAGCAGGGCGAGCACGAGCTGGTCTTGGGGGATTCCCCCAGTGTGCACACCCCCATCCTGGGCGAGCCCCTCCTCCCCTTCCGGGATCCCGCGGGCATGGCGGCGGACGAGGAGTGCGTCTACGACATGGCGGGGAAGCTGGAGGTGGTCCCCGGGGCGGTGGCGCTGCGGGACTTCGACTTCGTGCGGCCCTCGCTGGACATGACGGTGGACAGCCAGGACTCGGGGGGCGACGCGGCGCTGGAGGTGTACGACTACCCGGGCAAGTACGAGGATCCCGGCCCGGGGCAGGATGTGGCGAAGATCCGGCTCGAGGAGCTGCGGGCCCCCGGGCAGGTGGCGTGGGGCCAGTGCCAGAGCCGGCGCCTGATGCCCGGGTACAAGTTCGAGCTGACGGGCCACACGGAGCCCGAGCTGAACCGGGAGTACCTGCTGCTGTCCGTGCTGAACGAGGGCTACCAGCCCGAGGTCCTCCTCTTCGAGCAGCAGCACGGCCGGCTCTCGGGGCGCAAGCCGTTCCGCAGCACCTTCCAGTGCATGCCGTCGGAGGTGCCCTACCGCCCGGCGCGGAGGACGCCGCGCCCCGTCATCCCCGGGCCGCAGACGGCGATCGTCGTGGGCCCCTCGGGCGAGGAGATCCACACCGACGAGCATGGCCGGGTGAAGGTGAAGTTCCACTGGGACCGGGAGGCGCCCGGGGACGACAAGAGCTCGTGCTGGATCCGCGTGAGCCAGGCGTGGGCGGGCCCGGGCTGGGGCGCGCTGTACCTGCCGCGCATCGGCCAGGAGGTGGTGGTGGACTTCCTCGAGGGAGATCCCGATCGGCCCCTCATCACCGGGCGCGTGTACAACGGGCACAACCCTCCCCCGGCGGATCTGCCCGGGAAGCGGACGCAGAGCACCCTGCGCTCGGACTCCAGTCCCACGAATGGCGGCTTCAACGAGCTGCGCTTCGAGGATGCCGCGGGTGAAGAGCAGATCTTCCTCCATGCCCAGAAGGACATGGAGATCGGCATCGAGAACGACAAGAACCAGTCCATCGGCGGGAACGAGTCGCTCACGGTGGCGAAGGATCGGCGCCGGGAGATCAGCGGCAACCAGACCCTGAGCGTGCAGGGGAACGACGACACGACGGTGGGCGGCAACCAGAACGTGGAGGTGCGCTCGAACCGGACCACGACGGTCGCGGGCAGCCACACCGAGACGGTCGGCGGCTCCCAGAACATCGAGGTGGGCGGGACGCACACGCTGTCGGTGGCGCTGGCCTCGGCGGAGACGATCGGCCTGGCCAAGGCGCTCAACGTGGGCGGGGCCTACGCCATCAGCGTGGGCGCCGCGATGAACGTGGCGGTGGCGGGGGTGAAGGCCGAGGAGGTGGGCGGCTCCAAGAGCGAGCTGGTCGGAGCCCAGAAGACGGAGAAGATCGCCGGCTCGAAGACGCTCACTGTGGGCAAGGAGATGACGGAGACGGTGGGCGAGTCGCGCACGCTGGAGGTGGGCAAGGACATGACGCTCACGGTGGGCGGCATGCTCCAGCAGGTCACCAAGAAGACCCACAAGCTGTCGGCCAAGGAGATCAGCCTGGTGGCCGAGGACACCTTCACCATCAAGGTGGGCTCGGCCTCGCTCACGTTCAAGAAGAGCGGGGACATCATCATCAAGGGCGCCAAGGTCGAGGTGACCGCCAGCGGCGACGTCATCATCAAGGGCAGCAAGATCGCCGACAACTGAGCACCGCGGCGCGAGGCCTCAGCGGGCCAGGAGTCGATCGAAGGAGCGGGCCAGGAGATCCGAGCGCAGGCCCGCGGCCTTCTGAGCCTGGGCCCTCTGCACGTGCGTCCACGTCCGGGACTCGAGCTGGCAGGCGCCCTGGCTGCGGATGGCCAGCTCCCAGGCGAGCACGGGGCGGCGCCGCAGGGGCTCCCCCTCCAAGGCAGCGCACACGAGCTCGACCGTGAGGGGTTGGCCCCGGAGGTAACGGCCCGCGGGCTCGAAGCGCCGGCGCGCGTCCGCCCACCAGCGATCCACCCGGTCCACGACCACCTTCCCCGGGAGCACCTCGGGCCCGGGGAGCAGCTCCGCGGGTGGGGCCTCTGGAGCGGGCGCCTCCTCTTCTTCGCCCTCGGCGCCGGCGTCGACGAGCTCCTCGTCGAAGTCCTCCTCGTCCTGCTCCTCCTCCTCGAGGAAGGGAGGCCCAAGCGGCAGGCCGGTGATGGCCGCGAAGGACTCGGCGGCGAGCCGATCTCCCACCTCCTGGAGACTCTGGAAGGCCAGCTCCGCCGCCGCGAGCCGCCCGCTGAACCCCAGCGCCCAGAGCGCCTCGTCGCGCAGCGCGGGATCCTTCAAGGCGGCCCCGAGCGCCTCCAGGTCCGTCCCCTCCCCTCCCACCGCCAGCGCGAGCAGGGCGATCCGAGGCACCTCCCCGCCCGCCTCCAGGAGCCGGCGGCACCGTGTCCAGGCCTGGCGGCTGCCCAGCACGAGCCCCGCCTCCAGCGCCGCGTCGCGCACCCGAGGTTCGCTGTCCCCCAGGCCGATGCGGACCAGCTCCTCACCGAGCGGCCGGGAGACGAAGCGGGCGCTGCGGACCGCCTCGACTCTCAGGGTGACGTCCTCTCCCAGCTTGACCTTCCCCAGCGCCTCGCTGGCATCCGCCTGACGGAAGCGCAGGGCGGCGAGCACCCCCGCCTGCTCGTTGGGCGGGAGGCTGGGAACCAGGGCCAGCAGCGCCGGGGTGAGGTCCTCGCGCGGGCTCAGCTCCACGCCACGCCGAATGCCGGAGATGAGCTCCTCGGCGCCCTCGGCCAGCCACTCGAGCACCGTCTTCCGCCAGTCCACGTCCTCCGCGCCGAGCAGCGCCAGGGCCGCCGCGCTGATGGCGCTCACCTCCTCGCCCTGCAGCGCGGGGAGCAGGAGCCGCTCGGCCACTGGCCGGCCTCCCAGGACGAGCGCATCAATGTGGGCCAGCAGGCGCTGCTCCTCGCGTTGCGCGAGCTCGGCCAGCACATAGTCGGGGGCCCACAGCGCGTGCTCCCACTGGGCCCACAGGAAGGTGGCCTCCTCGAGGTGCACCTCCAGCACGTGCCAGGGCACAGGAGGACGACGGTACGCGGGGGGTGATGGAGGCTTCGCCACGATCACGGCATCCTAGCTGCAACTCGCTGGCTCCCCTATGCTCGCGAGCGTGGATCGGCACGTATGATGGGATGGGTGAAGACGATAGGGCTGGCCTCCTCGCTGGGCCCGTTGATCCCGGCCTGCGCGGCATTCCGTGCGGGCGTCTCCCGGCCCTCCGCGGCCCCTGACGCCGAGGTCTTCTTCCCCGGCGACGAGGAGCCCAGCACCGTCGCCATCCATGCCCTCCCGGCCGCCACCTTCGGCTTCTCCGGAGTGGGCCGGCTGATCGCCCTGCTCACCGAGGCGCTGGCGGACCTCGCGACCCGGGAGGAGCTCGGCGCGCTGGACGCCCAGGCCGGGCTCTACGTCGCGCTGCCGGATCCCGAGGAGCGCGGGTTCACCCCGGGCAAGGAGCCCGACGAGGAGAACGCGGACACCGTCGAGGAGCGAGTAGCAGCGCTCGGAGCGCGCGTGGTGGAGGGCACCTTCGCGGCGCTGCGGCAACCCTGGCGAGGCGCTCCAGCCCGGCTGTTCCATGGAGGCAACGCGGCCTTCGCCCAGGCCCTGGCCGCGGCGGGAGACGATCTGAAGAACCGCCGGGTGAGCACCGCCCTGGTCTGCGCGGTGGACAGCCTGGCCTCCCCGGAGACCCTCCGGTTCCTCGGCGATGAAGGGCTGCTCAAGACCGAGGACCACCCCACGGGCCTCATCCCGGGCGAGGCAGCCGTGGCACTCCTGCTGAGCCCTGCGTCCGCAGCCCGGGGAGCGGCCCAGGGCGCCCCGGTCTTCCTCCGGAACGTGGCCTTGGACACCGATCCCCACCCCGTGGGTGCGGACCGTCCCACCGACGCCCAGCCGCTGGCGGGCTGCCTCCTCACCGCGCTGGGCCCGCTGGCGCCGCAGGCCCGCGCGCCCTTGCTGGTGTCGGACCATGACGGCCAGCACTGGCGCGCCTACGAGTGGGGCCTGCTCCAGCTGCAGCTCGCCAGCCGCGAGCGCGCCCTGGCGGAGGCTCCGGCGTGGATGCCGGCACTGAGCTTTGGCCACACGGGCGTGGCCTCGGGGGGACTCGGGGCCGCCGTGGCATTCCGGGCCTTCCAGCGGGGCTACGCCCCTGCCCCCTCCATCCTCGTGCTCGCGTCCTCGGACACGGGCGAGCGCGCGGCCCTTCACTTCTCCTCCGAGGAGCCCTCGGCTCCCGGCCGTACCCGGCGGTGATCTCCCATGCCACCTGATGTCATCGAAAACACCGCGTACTCCCAGAAGATCCACGAGAGCTACCAGAAGAGCCTCGAGCGGAAGTACGCGGCCGAGCAGGCCAAGAAGAAGAAGGCCAAGGCCAAGGCGAAGGCCGCGGGCACGCCGCATGCGCCCACCAACGAGCCGCTCAAGGGTGTGCTGGCCAAGGGCGACAAGTACGCCCAGCGGGCGCACGACTATCTGTTGACGGACGGCGGGCGGAACACGGTCTACAAGAACCTCTCCCACCACCATGTGAAGCGGATCCAAGGGAAGAAGCTAGAGCACTTCAAGTTCCCGGGGAGCCGACCGGAGAACTTCAACCCCTCGGCCAAGTACAAGGGCAAGAAGGCGGGGCAGCGCTTCCCCTACGTCTGGGAGGCCCACCACATGCTGCCGGGCTCCGCCTTCTACTTCGAGCTCAACGGCTCCCCGGCGTTCACGCCGGCACAGCGCCGGCTCATCCTCCAGTCGGACTACAACATCAACCACGGGCACAACATGATCGACCTGCCCGATCAGGCGTGGGCCGTCCCTGTCCACCGCCTCATCCAACACCCGGGCGATCATCCCAACTACACCACCCGGCTGATGAGGGACTTCGACAAACTGTCCCGGAAGCTCCAGAAGCTGGCGGACCGGGGCATGAAGCATGACAAACTCAAGGAAAAGATCTTCGAGATGCTTCGAGAGCTCGAGGACGACTATTGGGACTTCATCATCGATCTGGGCCTGCGGAGCGTGAAGACCGTGCTGGCGGGCAAGGTGCTCGTGGATGTAGAGGTCCGCTACCAGACCAAGGACGGCAAGACGAAGTTCAAGTGGGGTTCGCTGTACTGACAGGGGGAGGAGTTGCACATGAGCTTGTGGGTTCTGAGGTATCTCAATGAGGGAGCGGTGCTGGCCGGTCTCCCGAAAAGCAAGATCAAGCCCTACCGCTACACCGAGGGCGAGCGCTTGGCCAAAGAGTACCCTAAGAACGCCACGGTGCAGTTCGCCGACAAGTTCAAGGATCGCCGCAAGCTCAACGACTTCGTCTTCAACATCCAGGATGTGCTCTTCGTCTCTAGCAAGGTGAAGGGCATCCTGGACCAACTCGAGGTACCGAACCTCGAGTTCCTCCCGGTCACCATCAAGGATCACAAGGGAGCGGTGGCCGCGGACGACTACTTCATCCTCAACCCCATCGGCCAGCAGGACGTCATTGATCTCAAGAAGTCCAAGGTCCTCATGGACAAGCTCCTGGAGGACGAGATCTTCCGGATCAAGAAGCTGGCCTTGCTGCCCAAGGCCGGGCCCAAGGGCCCCTGCCTCTTCCGCGCGACCAGGATGCCCGATCTCATCTTGATCGATGACACGGTCCGCAAGGCGTTCGAGGAACAGGGCGTAACGGGCTACCTGGCCTTCAAGGCGGAGGGCTGGGACGGCCGGGACGCTGGAGAGGCCATCGACGCCGACGAGGCCTGAGCGCGGCCCGAGAGCCTAGGCCTTCTTGCGCCTGGCAGCCTTCTTCCGGGGTTTGGCCGCCTCTTTCCGGGCGGGGCCGGGCTTGCGCTTCGGCGCGGGGGGCTCAGCGTCCTCGTCCAGCCACCGGATGAACCGTTTGACGTCCACGAGCGCCAGCACGGGCCGGTCCTTCCCGTCCAGGAAGCGGATGGCGTCCCGCCCTCCCGAGAGCCCCACCTGCATGCAGTAGATGGGCATCTCCGCGGCCTTCTTCAGGTCCTTCACCTCGGCATCCAGGATCTGGGGATGGGCCTGCAGCACCTCATCCAGGACCCCGTCGAGCGGAAGGAGCACGCCCTGCTCCCCCTGGCGGGCGGACAGGAAGCAGGGGGTCTTCTCCTTGAGGACCCGCGCAACGATGTCCGCGGGCTTCTCCTTCAAGCAGTTGGCTTCGAACATGGGTAGGCTCCCCTCCAGGTCCCGGAGCATACATGCCGAACATGAAATCCCTCCGCGCCGATGCAGCCCTCAAGCTCGATGGGCTCATGGACGACTTCAGGCCCGGCGCGGACCGGGACACCCTGCTGGCCCAGGTCAACGACATCATCCTGAGCCTCCACACCATCGGCGTGGCCACGCTGCTCGCGGATGGCAACCCCCAGGGCTTCTTCCTCAACCTGTGCCGCGCCGCCGAGAATGGCCGGCGGTTCCTGGAGCTGCTCCGGGCCCGTCAGCTCACGCCGCCCCCTGCCTCGTGGAACGTTCCCCTCCTGGCCGCGCTCGCCGCTGGGAGCTTCGCGCAGGCGGACGCGATCGCCGCCGCGTCCACCACCACCTGGCAGCACGCGGAGGTGCGTGAGTACGAGGACGAGTTCCTCTGGGCCGTCATCCTCCAGCAGCTCGCGCGCCAGAAGCCGCCTCCGGCCACCCAGCTGGAGCCGCTGATCGCCCGCCTCGAGAAGGTGAGCAAGAAGGAGTACGGCAGCCGGTGTGCCCTGGCCCGGGCGCTGCTCACCAAGGCCCCGGAGGACTTCGCGAAGGCCTTCGAGTCCGCCCGGCTGGAGTACGAGCTCCGGATCGAGAAGGAGGCCAAGGAGTTCGGCACACCCGTCACCTCGTTCGCCCCTCACCGCTTCCTCTGGCTGGAGGGGCTGGCGCTGCTGCGGCTGGCGGAGCGTGCCGGCCTCGCGCTCGACGGCGCCGACGCCCGGTACTGCCCTCCGCTCGCCCGAGTCCCGATGACGGCGAAGTACGCGGATGACTGGGCCATCCCGGCGCGCTCCGGCCCGTGAACCGGCGGCGCATGGGGCACGTCAGTTGATCTGCACCTTGCCGCCCTTGATGCGTTGCACTCCGGAGGCCACAGTCAGGATGTCCGCGCCGCGCAGGACGATCTTCCCATCGCGGCGCAGGGTGATGCTCGCCTTGCCGCACTCGAGGATGATCTCCTCCTGCCCTCGGATCACCACCCGCTCGCCATCCACGAGCGCCTCCTCGGGGAACGAGGGGAGTGGCTCCGCGAGCACCGCGTCGGTGAGCGGCGTGGCGCTCGGCGTGGCCAGGAGGGTGACGAGGATGGGCAGCCCGGGATCACCGTTCTCGAACAGGAGGAGCGCCTGCTGGTGCTGCTCTGCTGCGCGGGCCAGGATGTCGGCGGGGATCGACGCGGACACCCGCGCGGCGAGCGGCCCCCGCGTGTTGCCCGGGTAGTCCACCCGGGGCGAGCCGTCCTCGGTGACGCCCACGACCGAGCCCACCCTGGGCTCACGGATGGGCTCCTCGTGGGCCCGTCCGCTCCTGTGTCCGGCGTCACGCGTGTCCATGCCCTTGCCTTCCCCGCCCGCGCGCGCTGGCGCTAGAGATCCTTCTCACAGAGCAGGCACTTGGCGTTGTCGCCGGACTTGCCCAGGCCGATGACAGGCCCCTGCAGCACGGGAAAGGGCGGCGTGTTCTTGTCGTTGTGCAGCATCAGATCGAAGGAGCGGGCCACGCCCTTGCCCTCGAAGCTGACGTCGAAGGAGTAGTTGACGAACTCGGCCTTGCCCTTCGTCTTGTTGGAGGCCACGCCGCCGCCGGCGGTCCCCGCCTCGTCGCCCGAGCTCATCTTGAAGTTCGAGTCCGCGATGCACACGGGCTTGCCGTCCACCTTCACCTTCTTGGTGCCCTTATCCGTGTCCGAGGACTGGGCGATGTTCGGGTACGGGATGGGGATGGGCCCGGCGGGGCTCGGCGTCTTGCACATGTCCGGGAAGGCGATGGTCGTCCCGTTCGTGTCCTGGTTCACCACCGACAGCTTGTTCACGCCGACGCTCGTGCTCATCTCGGACTCCCCGGGCCCCGCGAGGCCCCGTGGCCTGCCATTCTACCCCGCCTGCCCGCCGGATGCCTGGGGAGGCCCCCACCGCTCCGAGCCTTCACAGGTGACCTCCATCGCCTCTACCTCGGTCGGCTCCCGGGCGAGCACGAGCAGCCCTCTCCAGATCAGGAAGAGCCGCATCGCGTCGGTGTCCACGATGACGGTGTCGAGGCGCAGCTCGAGCTCCTCGTCCGACTCCCGCTTCCGGAACACCTGGACCCGAGGGGTGGGGAGCGCGGGGAGGCTGAAGGAGAGCCGGCCCTCGGGGGTGGCGTTGGCGATGACCACGGGCTCGTTCCCCTGGAGGTAGCCGGGGGCGATGAGCCCGGGAGAGGCGGCGTTGAGGAAGCGCCGGTCGAAGTCGCGGGGGAGCAGCGGCTTGCGCGACTTCTCCCAGGCCGCGTCATAGGTGCCGGCGAAGGCGGCGCGAGGCTGCCAGTGGGGGCCGATGAAGCCAAAGCCCACGGGCGTGGGGCGGTCCCCCCACTCCTTCACGAGGTGGGTGGGATCCTCCAGGTTGGGCAGCCGCACGCCCTCCTCGAAGCGGCTCCCGGCGGCGCGGAAGCCTGTGCCCACGGGGTTGCGGGGCTCGAACTGGTGCTTCGCGGCGTCCGGGTGGCTGCGATCCCAGCCGCCGAAGGCGCGCTCGTAGCGCAGGGGGATTCGCTCGAAGGGGGCCGGCTTCGTCATGGCGATGCTGCCCATGCTCTTGAACCAAGCCCGGTCGCCGATGACCTTCACGCCTTTCTGCAGCGCTCCGACCTTCAGCGCGACGAGCAGCTCGCGGGCGCCTCTCTCCTGGGCGTGGGCGTGGCCTACGAGCACCACGTCCGTGGCGGGCTTGAAGAAGACGCCCTCGGGCTCGTACCGGTCGCTGGCCTCGTCCGAGTCGTCCCACTTCTTGCCGGCCAGCTCGAGGGGCTCCTGCTCCTCGGCCAGCGTCAGCTTGCCGTGAGGGCTGATCTCGAACGTGGCCTTCAGCACGGGCACGAGCAGCGGGCGCAGCTCCTCGTCCGCGAGGAAGAGCGGCTCGAACGTGAAGGGCGTGCGGTTCTCGGAGGTGGGATGCCCCATGATCCCTTTCTATCAGGGACGGAGCGCTTCTCGCCCGCCAGAGAGGGCCTACTTCCCCTTGGCACCCACGAGGTAGTCCACCGCCAGGTGCGCGAGCAGCCGCACCCCCACGGGGAGTGTGCGCTCATCCGCGAGGAAGCGCGGCGAGTGGTTGGCCGGGGCGCTCGTGGGGTCCTGCCCTGCAGGCGTGGCGCCGAGAAAGAGGAACACGCCGGGGACGCGCTGCTGAAAGGCGGAGAAATCCTCGGAGGTGGTGGTCTGCTTGCCGGGAGCCACGGCCTTGCCAGCCACCCGCTCCACGGTGGGGCGCATGCGCTCCACGAGGGCGGGCTCGTTGTAGGTGACACCGTTGCCGGAGGAGATCTGCACCTCCGCCGTGGCGCCCGCGCTCTGCGCGATCCCCTCCGCCACTCGGCGCACGCGCTCGTGGAGCTGCTTGCGCATCTCCTCATCGAAGGTGCGGATCGTCCCCTTCATGGTGACGGTGTCGGGGATGATGTTGCCGCGCACACCGCCGGTGATGCTGCCGATCGTGACGATGGCGGGGCTGGTGGTGAGGTCGACCTGGCGGCTCACGACGGTCTGGAGTCCCAGCACGATCTGCGACGCGACGACGATGGGGTCCACTCCGGCCCACGGCAGCGCCCCATGCGTCTGGCGGCCACGCACGGTGATGGAGAGCCCGTCGGAGCTGGCCATGACCCCACCAGGCCGCAAGAACACCTCGCCCGCCGGGCTGCCGCTGAAGACGTGCAGGCCAAAGATGGCGGCAGGCGCGGGGTTCTCGAGCGCACCGTCTCGGAGCATGGCCAGCGCGCCGCCGGGGCCCGTGTGGGAAGGGAGAGGCGCATGGAGCGTGCTGACCCTGGGCACGGGGTGGAACTGCAGGGACGCAAGCGGACACCATACCGAAGAGTTGCGACGCTTCGGGGCAGGCGCGACAGAAACCTGTCTGACAACCAGACCGGTCTGGGCAGAGCGCGACCGGCAGGCGGAGTTCATGGACTGGCTCCGCGATGCAGGGTCCGCTCATCTCCCCCGTGCGAGCGCGGGGCGCAGCCGGACAGGTGGTGAATCCGGAGCAGGTAGGATCCAGCTCTTGGAAGCGATCCCATCCCCCTGCCGCGCGAGGTCCACACCCGGATCCACGAGGAGCTCTGCGGGGCGCCCGTTCAGCGACACGCGCGCGTCGGCATGGACCTCGACCGGGCCCTTGCCCTCCGCCTCGAAGTCTTGGGCGATGCGCCGGGCCAGCTGCAGGATGAGATCCGGCTGCACGGACATCTCCCGCTCCTGAATCGGCGTGAGGTACTGGCGGGGTGGCACATGCCACTCCTTCCCCGTGACGGAAGATCGCACCACGAAGGTCACGCTGCCGTTCTTCTCCCGCGCCATCACCCGCCACGAGAAGCGCATGCCCTGCTCGTGCCAGAGGACGTTGCCTCCATAGAGGTGGGTCCTGAGCGGCAGGAGGAGCTGGAGAGCCCCATAGACCACCGCCACACCCAGGGCGAGCCGGGCCTTGCTTCCGGGGGATGCCAACACAGGCGCCGCGAGCGGCTCCGGGCGCACGCGCGTCACCAGCCACCGCGGCCAGGACGGCTCGAAGAAGACCAGCGCGGCGGTGACCATGATCACCGGGAACATCCCAATGGGGAACAGCGCCCAGGTCGCCGCGTGGAACCCCAGCACCACCGCGTACGCGAACGGGCGCAGCCGCCGCACGAGGAGGAAGGCGACGATCGTCGTGTCGAAGAGGAACCCCGCCCAGGCAGCGCCGTACGCGACCCAGGTCTGGTCCAGCAGCGGCCCCACGAGCGGGAGGCCCGTGCGCGCCGAGAGCCAGATCTGGAGCGGCTGCGCATGAACCAGCCAGTCCGTCGTGAGCTTGGCCAGCCCGGCGAACACATAGACCACGCCCACCTGGAAGCGCAGCAGGTACGTGCACCACGCCGGCAGCCAGTCCCGCCGCAGCGACGGGTTCCTCCATGCATCCACGGAGAAGGCCCGGTGTGCCGGCACGAAGCAGAGCAGCCCCGCCAGCAGGCTCACGAGGTAGTAGTGGTTGAGGTAGGTGGTGACGTCCACGAGCTGGACGTACGTGAACGTGACGAAGAGCAGCGCGATCGCCACGCGGTAGTAGAAGCCCAGCGCCACGCAGAGCCCCAGCACCCCCAGGGCCACGAAGACGACGTGGATCCACGGAGCCGAGAGCGCGGGCACCCACCCGAAGCCCCAGTAGGTGAAGTGGAACTTCGGCCGGACGAAGAACTCCTGCACCCAGCCGTACGCGAGGAAGCGCGCCGCCGACACCGCGACCATCAGGCCGAACGCCATCCGGAAGACCGCCAGGGCCGCGATGTCTCGCGGCGCGAGCAGGCGCTCCCAGAGGCGGCTGACCCCTCGCGGCCCGCTCACCGCCTGCTCAGTCATTGTCCCCTTCCAGCGTCTGGGGCAGCTCGAGATCCAGCACGGTGACCACCTCGGTCTTGAGCAGGTCCGTCACCCCCTTGAGCGCGTCGTAGTACGCACGGACCGAGGCCTTGTCCTGAACGAGCGCCAGCGCCAGCTCCGGCTCCTCGATCGCGCCGAGCGCAGCCTCGGCCGCCACCAACCGCTCTCGCACCTTCGCCGCGAGCAGCTCGGAGCCCACCGCCTCCAGCAGATCATCGAACCCCTTCCCCGCGAACCCCTCACCACACCCCTCGGCGATGCGCCGGAAGCCCACCATGTTGGCGCGCAGGTTCGCCTTCGATCGCCCCGCGTAGAGCGACTCCAGGAGCTCCGGGCACGTCTCCGCCGCACAATCCCGGAGGCCAAGCGGCCGCGCGAGCTTCAGGTCCTTCACCTCGAGATCGATGTAGAAGAGCCCATCACTCACGGAGTTCAGCGCCATCTGGACCGACGGGTAGACCGCGTTGCCCGTTCCGGCCGTCTCCAGCGTCCCCGCGAAGTTCCCCTTCCCCGGCTCCCACGCGTCCACGAGCTGATCCGCGCGCTCCCGCACTGCCTTGGCCGCCGCGGCCGCATAGGCCCGCTTGCGCGCCTGCAGCTCCTCCGCCGGGAGCGCCGCCCACGTCCCCCCTGACACCACCGGAGAGGTCGGCGGACAGGCGGTGTCCACACCCTCGTAGAACAGCAGGTACTCCAGCGCGTACAGCCCCCGGCGCGACACCAGCATCGTCGGGAAGTCCGGCGACTCGTAGCCGCGGGCGACGAGCTGCTCCTCGACGGCGCACCGGCTGACGAGCGGCCAGGAGTAGATGTTGTCCCGCAGCTCCGCACCGCCCGGCTGGCTCCGCGGCAGCGCGGGCCCGACCTGCATGGCCTCGAGCACCTGCCACGCATCCATCGCCCGGTGGAACGCCGCGCGCGCCGCCTCGCGCTGGCCAGCCTCGGGGCTTGCGGACAGGGCCGCCGTCGCCGTCTCCAGCTCCACCGCCGCCGCCTGGAAGCTCCGCGCGCTCGTCTGCTCGCACGCGGCGGTGGCGCCCAGCAGCTCCTTCCGCACCGTCTCCGCCGGAGGCCCGTTCCCCCCATCCGGCTTGCCCCCACTCTCCTTACAAGCGCACAGGCACGCGAGCATGGTGAGCGCGAACACCCCCGCGCTGCGGGACTCCTCGAAGCGGATTCGTGGCATGCCCCTGCCCTATCAAGCGATTTTGGAAATGACAAGCATTCTCAAAAACTGCCAGGGCTCCTTGACAGTCTCCGGATCGGCAAGGTACTTCCTGCCTTATTGAGAACGATTATCGTTTTCAATTCTGATCTCAACTCTTTTGGAGGGGCAAACCATGCGGAACGAAGCGGAGCGGTCGGGACTGGGGGCCACACTCGCGGGCGCGGTGGTGCTCGCGCTCACCCTGACGCTGGCGGGCGGCTGTGGGGATGATCCGGTGATTGTCGATCCTCCCCTCCCGGACGGCGGCCAGGAGCCCCTCCCGGACGGTGGGACGGATGGCGGGGTTCAGCCCTCCACGGACACCGCGTTCGCGGCCGTGCGCTTCAACACGAACGGCACGCTGGACTCCTCCTTCGGCAGCGGCGGCGTCACGATCGTGGACGTGGGCCCTGGCACCACGAGCGCGCGCGAGACGCTGTGGGGCGCGACCCGTGACAGCTCGGATCGCCTCGTCCTGTTCGGCCACAGCAAGGGCACGGATCGCCTCGATCTCGATCGGGTCGTCGTGCGGCTCACCGCGAATGGCACGGTCGACACGGCGTTCGGCACCAGCGGCGTGAGCACCCTCAACGTCTCCAATCTCACCGACAACGCGCGCCACGGCCTCGTGCAGCCCGACGGGAAGATCGTGACCTCCGGTTACACCCCCCAGCCCACGGGCGTGGGGACGCAGACGGGCAACCGGATCGTCCTGACGCGGCTGAACGATGACGGCAAGACGGACACGACGTTCGGCTCGAAGGGCGTGGTGAACTCCATGCCGATCCAGCCCGCGGATCCCATCAACACCGAGTGGGGCTATGCCGAGGCGTACAGCGTGGGCTACCAGTCCGGCAAGTACGTCACCACCGGCTACGGCCGCTTTGGCGCCACGGGCACGGTGGACCTGCTCGCCTTCCGCTACACGAGCACTGGCCAGCTCGACACCACCTGGGGGACCAACGGCGTCTTCTCGCTGGATGTGGTGGGTGACAACGATCGAGGCCGCAACATGGTCGTCCTGCCGGATGATCGCGTGTTCATGGTGGGCAGCGGCACTCCGGCCGCGCAGAACATCGACGCCATGGCGTTGATGCTCACCCCCAACGGAGCCCGGGACACGAGCTTCTCCGCGGACGGCTACAAGCTCTTTGGCTTCGGCCGCCCGGACGAGGCGTTCTTCGGCGCCGCCGTGTCCCCGAATGGGGATCGGGTCGCCGCGGCGGGCTACGTGGCCGGCGGAGGCCAGGATGATGACGCGCTCCTGCTCGTGCTGCCCATCGGTGGCGGCAGCGGCAGCGACTTCGTCCAGCCCGTGCCGATCTCCGAGACGGCGAACGATCGCTTCTGGTCCGTCGCGTTCGACTCCTCGGGCAAGGTCTATGCGGCCGGCTTCATCACAGAGGACGGTGACAGCCGCATGGTCGTGGCGCGCTTCAACCCGGACGGCACGCGAGACACGACGTTCGGCACCAACGGAGTCGTGACGCACAACGTCGTCCAGGCCGGGACGGACGAGATGGCCCGCGCCGTCATCATCCAGTCGGACGGCAAGGTCGTCATCGCAGGCACCGTGGAGAAGAAGTAGGCCCAGTCCCGAGCGGCCGGCGCCAGGAGCCAGGGCAAAGAGCGGGCGGGGGGCCTCGCTCCCCAGGCTCCTGGCGCTGCGCCGCTCCAGTACATAGGCGGCGTTGACAAGCGCGGGGCGGAAAGAGATGGAGGGCCTCGCGCTCAAGGAGAAGTACGCAATGCATGCACGGATGTGGGTGGTCGCGGCGCTCGTCTTCACCGCGGCGACAAGGGCGGCGGCTCAAGCGGTGGAGCCAGGGATCGCCGTGCCCTCCCCGACAGGAGAGACGCTGTCCACCCCGGCCCCTGCCGCTCAGGCGCCCTCTGCGCCCTCAGAGGCGAGCGAGCCCGCAGCGCCCGTCACTCCAGTCCCCTCCCCTTCCGTGCCCACCGCGCCACCGGAGGGCATGCCCACCGCGACTCCATCGGAAGGGACGAGCCCTGCCCCCGCGGAGGCGCTCCCAGCCGCCGAGCAGCCAGCCCCCACCTCCGAAGCAGCGGAGCCCGCGCCGGAAGGCACGCCGGCCGCGCCCACCGAGGCCGGCCCTCCGAAGTTCGAGAGCGTCGTCGTGGGGACCTCCGAGGCGAAGACGAGCGGCTCGGTCCACATCCTCAAGGCGAGCAAGCTGCAGCGCTTCGAGCAGGACGATCCCCACGCGATCCTGCAGTCCGTGCCCGGCGTCTACACGCGCGGTGAGGATGGGTACGGCCTGCGGCCGAACGTGGGCCTGCGCGGCGTCAACCCCGATCGCAGCAAGAAGGTGACGCTCCTGGAGGACGGGGTCCTCTTCGGCCCGGCGCCCTACTCCGCCCCAGCGGCCTACTACTTCCCCCTGATGACCCGCATGCAGAGCGTGCGCATCCTCAAGGGGCCCGCGGCCATCCAGCACGGCCCCCAGACGGTGGGCGGCTCCGTGGAGCTCATCACCCGGGACATCCCCGCCGAGGAGGACTTCGGGGTGGACGTGGGCAGCGGCCAGGATCTCTACGGCAAGTTCCACGGCCACTACGGCGCGAGCACCGAGCACTCCGGGTTCCTGCTGGAGGGCGTGCACCTGCGCAGCAACGGCTTCAAGGAGCTGGACGGCGGCGGCCACACCGGGTTCCGCCGGAACGAGTGGATGCTGAAGGCCCGCCACCAGCTCGACGTGGACGGCCCCTCGCGCCAGAGCCTCCAGCTCAAGCTCGGCTACTCGGATGAGGTGTCGAACGAGTCCTACCTGGGCCTGAGCGACGAGGACTTCCTCGCGAACCCGGTGCGCCGCTACGGGGCGAGCCGGATGGATCGCATGGAGAACCACCGCACCCAGGCCGTCCTCACCTACCAGTTCGAGTCCGGGGCGCTGGCGGTGACGACGCAGGCCTACCGCCACGACTACCACCGCGTCTGGCGGAAGGTGAACCGCTTCCGGGGCACGGACATCGCCAGCGTGCTCGCGGACCCCACGAGCGCGCGCAACGCCATCTACTACGGCGTCCTCACCGGGCAGCTCGACAGTACGACGCCCGAGGAGACGATCCTGATCGGCCCCAACAACCGCGCCTTCGTCTCCCAGGGGCTCCAGAGCGTGGCGCGCTGGAGCACGGCGACGGGGCCCGTGAGCCACAACCTGGAGGCCGGGGCGCGCTTCCACTACGACAGCATCCGGCGCCTCCACACGGAGGATGGCTACCGGATGGTGGCCGGCGAGCTCGTCCCGGAGGGCGGCCCCACGGCCACCACCGCGGACAACCGGGACTCGACCCGCGCGGTGGCGCTCCACCTCACCGACGCGCTGACCTGGGGGCGGCTGGTGGTGACCCCCGGCCTCCGGCTCGAGGTGCTGCGCTCGCAGGCCGTGGACCACCTCGCCGGGACGCGCCAGGAGGGCGCTCTCGAGGTGCTGCTGCCGGGCCTGGGCGTCTACGGCGCGCTCACGCGCTCCCTGGGCCTGTTCGCCGGGGTGTACCAGGGCTTCTCGCCGCCCGCGCCGGGCCAGGCGGACGCGGTGCTCCCCGAGAAGAGCGTGAACTTCGAGGGCGGCGCCCGGTGGACGCGCAGCGGCGAGCGCTTCGAGCTGGTGGGCTTCCTCAACGAGTACTCGAACCTGACGGACGTCTGCACCTTCTCCAACGGGTGCCTGAACGAGAACCTGGATCGTCAGGTGGACGCCGGAGAGGCTCGCATCGTGGGCCTGGAGGTCTTCGCGGAGAAGACGTTCCGGCCGGGGGGTGGCGTGACGTTCCCCACGTCGCTCTCCTACACGTTCACCCGGACGCGGCTGCTCGAGGACTTCCGCTCGGAGGATCCGCAGTACGGCGTGGTGCGCGCCGGGGACGAGATGCCCTATGTGCCGCGGCACCAGCTCTTCGCCTCCGCCGGCGTGGAGTCGGTGCGCGGGGGCGTCCACCTGAGCGCGACCTACGTGGGCTCCATGCGCGAGGAGGCGGGCCAGGGCGAGGTGCCGCCGGGAGAGAAGACAGGGGACCAGCTGACGTTCGACCTGAACGCGAGCTGGAACTTCGCGAAGGAGGCCGAGCTCTACCTCAGCGCGCGCAACCTGCTGAACGAGCAGATCATCGTCTCCCGCCGGCCCTATGGCGCCCGGCCCAACGCGCCGCGCACGGTGCTGATCGGGCTGAAGTACTCGCTCTGAGCCCCGCGGGAGCCCCGCGCCATGACGCCGGAAAGACGACGCCCCCTCCCACACCGAGGTGAGAGGGGGCGCCAAGAGACTTCAGCTCTGTCAGCCCCGGAGGGCTGGAGCGCGGACTACCAGTTGCCCACGTAGAGGCGGCCGAAGCCGCGCGAGCTGGTGCCCGAGGTGTTGCTCTTCACCGCGGCCATCGCCTGGGTGCCCGAGGCCGACGGGTTGTTGGCGCGGTACAGCGCCAGCGCGCCCGCCACGTGCGGCGAGGCCATGGAGGTGCCGCTCATGGTGGCGGTGCCGCCGGTGTTCGAGGTGGAGAGCACGCTCACGCCCGGGGCCGACAGATCGATCAGCGAGCCGTAGTTGCTCCACGACGCGTTGACGTTGCTCGAGTCGTGCGCCGCCACGGTCAGCACGGTGGGCTCGCTGGCAGGCGACTTGGTGGACGCATCCGCGCCGTCGTTGCCCGCGGCCACCGCCAGCGCCACGTCGTGGTTCACCATGTTCTTCGCGGCGTCGTTCATCGCCTGGCTGAAGCCGCCGCCCAGCGACATGTTGGCGACCTTGCGGGCGACCGTGCTGTTGGCCACGAAGTCCATGCCGGCGATCACACCGGAGGTGGTGCCGGAGCCGCTGCAGCTGAGCACCTTCACGGCGTAGATCGCGACGCCCGGGGCCATGCCGACCACCACGTTGGCGTCGTCCTTGGCGCCGATGGTGCCTGCCACGTGCGTGCCGTGGCCGTTGCAGTCATCGTTCTTGCCACCCGCGTAGTTCACGAAGCCTACCCGGTTGATGTCCGCCACGGCGGAGACGCCGGTGTCGACCACGAACACGGTGGGACCGGAAACGGTGCCCGAGCCGTTGCCCGCCAGCGTCGAGCTGGTGGTGGCCGCGGTGTTGCTGATACCCCACGGAATGGTCTGGGCGTTGAGCTGGATCGCCTGATCCTGCTCGATGTAGAGCACGCGCGGGTCCTGCTTCAGCTCCGCCAGGCGGGCCTCCGGGATGGCGCCCGCGAAGCCCTTCATCGAGGAGCGGTACTGGAAGGTCGCGGAGAGGCCGTGCAGCTGCATCACCTCTGCGGGATCCACATCATCCTTCAGCCGGACGATGTAGTAGCCCGGAATCTTGCCGTTCTCATCCGCCTGCGCCGCCAGCTCGGCGACATCCACGCCCAGGCTCTCGGGCGCCTGCTCGTCCAGCTGAGCGGCCCCGCCGCAGGCGATGAGGTTGATGGCGGCCAGATTCACGATGAGCTTCTTCATGCGAACACCTCGGGTACTTCGGGGGATGCGCGTAAGAGTAGAAATAAGTGAATTTTACTTCAATATTGACATTCTCTTTTTTCTCGTCTTTCAAGAAAACCTGGGAGATAGGCTCAGGCGCCTGGGAGCTGTCGGGTTCGCCCGGGAAGGGGCAACCTAACCTTGAGGCGGCTCCGGGGTTCTCTGGACAAGCACCGCAGGAGCCGCCGGGGCTCCGACACGCGCTGCCCCACCTGAGGAGTACCCACCATGCGCTTCAAGGCCGCTGTGCTGTCCACCACCCTCGCCTCGCTGCTGCTCGCTACCGCCACGCTGGCTGCCCAGGAGTCCGCCCCTGAAGGCCGGCAGCACCCCGCGGGCGAGTGCCGCGGCGGCAAGGAAGGGAAGATGTTCCACAAGCTGGCCCGCATGGAGCACCGCTTGGACCGCGCGGTGGAGAGGGGCCGGCTCACGCAGGCGCAGGCGGATCGGTTCAAGGCCGAGGCCCGCCAGCTGCGCGACGAAGTCCAGGCTCAGCGCCAGTCCAGCGGAGGCTCGCTCACCGACGCGCAGAAGGACCAGTTCCGGCAGCGCAGGCAGGCGCTGCGCGAGAAGGTGAAGGCGGCGATGAAGGCCACCGCGCCGCAGGACGCGTGAGCGCCCCATAGGCGCGAGAGGATGGCGGCTTCCGAGAGGAAGCCGCGTTGACTCTCGTGATCACCGTCAACTACCGTCGCTCACAAGAGCCCACCACGATGCCAAGTCTTCTCCCGTCGGGTGATCGAGCAAGGCCCATCGCCTCCCTCTGCTGTGTGCTGCTCGTTGCTTGCAGTTCCACGCAGCATCCGCCCTCCGGCGGCCCCGACGAGATCCCTCGGCTCGCCCTGGTCATCCGGGAGCTGCCTGACGGTCAAGTCACCCACTCTTGGCAGCGCGCCGAGGACTTCGCTCTCTCGTCCTACAGTTCTGGCCGCAGCCCACACACCATCGCCCCAGGCATCAGACTCGCTTCGAGCGGAGAGCGGGACTGCCATGCGGAATACCTTGAATGCCACCGTGAGTGCAGAAGCTCCATGCTTCCGCCAAGCTATCGTCACATCCCTCGCGGGAGTGTGAGGCACGACTCGTACTGCTGGGAGAAGTGCAAGCAGCCCTACCTGGATTGCGAGAAGCTGAAAGAACTCCAGCCACGGGAGTTCACGGCCTTGGATAACGCGCTCGACTGGTTGAAGCGCAACCGCAAGACCGTCCTGGCAGGCAGTCTTGTGGTGATCGCCGGAGTGGTCTTCGTGGTGGTCTCTGCTGGAGCAGGGATCGTCGTGCTGGCCCCCGCCGTGATCATGGCCTCTGCGGCCCCAGGGATGCTTCCTCAGCCGACGGGAGTATCGCCATGAGCATGCGCGAGCTGAGCGCGCATGAACTCCCCCTGCGAGTGATGGACCTGCTCGGACGGATTCGAACGAGCACGCCCTCCGTTGAGGACCAGGAGCTCCTTGCGATCGCCATGGACGCAATGCTCTTCATCACTTCGACTGGCCAGAGATACGCCTTCATCGACTATCTCAAGCAGAGTGATTCCGATGCTCTCCCCTCGGTGGAAGCCTCTTTCGACACGCGCGATGAGGCGGAAGCCTGGCTGAAGAAACACCCTGAGCCGCCTGATGGCGCCCATGTGCTGATCGCGGACGAGTACCACCACGTCGTCTACTCTCGCGAAAAGAACCTCCGCAGACTCATTCGCTCCCCCATCCTGGAGCATCATCTCGAGTCCGTGACGAGCAAGGGACTCCCCGCTCCGGTAGCGGCTTTCAACACCCGCGAGGAGGCAGAGGCTTGGTTCAAGGAGCAGACGGGTTCGCCTCATCAAGCCGTCATCCAGATTGCAGGCCACGCCTATCTCGCGGTCCATCACAGCAACCTCCAACACCTCGCGCTCCATCCGGTCTCTAGCGCTGAGAAGCCTGGACGAAAGGACGAATGATGGGCCTACCCTCCTGGCACGAGAAGAAGCGCATCACCTTGAGGCACTGCCCGGCTCAGTCGAAGAGGCCCTGGAGGTAGAAGCGCCCGTCCTTCGCGTCCCGGAACACCCACGCCGGGCCCATGCCCTCAAAGTGGACCCGGTAGTAGTCCCGGCTGTAGGGATCCTTCGCCCACCACTCGCCGCCCAGGCGCTCGGGCCCGGCCATCGCCATCACCCGGCGCCGCTTGCCCAACAGCCACGCCGCGAGCAGCTCCCCGGACTCCGTCACCTCGGCGTCCAGCGTGGCCGGCTGCTCCAGCAGCCGCGAGGGGCGCTCCTTCAGCGCCTCCTCCAGCGGCACCTCCACCTCCTCCTCCGGCAGCAGCTCCCCCGCCATGCCTCGCGGGGAGGCCGGGGGACGGAAGGACTGCGCCGCGTAGGCCTGCTCGGGACGGTGGACGGCCTCCAGCGAGGCGGAGAAGAGCGACTCCTCGCCCAGCGTCGTGACCAGCCGAGACAGCACCACCTCCAGCGCCGCATCGCCCTCCGGTGTATCCCCCAGCGCCAGCTGCTGGCCCCGATCCTCGTTGTGCTCATCCACCCGCACCGAGATCGCCGCCACCGGGTTCTCCACCCGCAGATCGGAGAGCTGGTGCCGCGCCAGATCCAGCAGCAGCTTCGCGCGCGCCGTGGGCCGGGCCAGCGTGAGCGGCAGCTCCACCTGGCCGGTGGGATCCAGCTTCAGCAGGAACTTCAGCCGCACCGCCGCACGCCGGCGCCCCGCCAACCGTGCACAGAGCCGGTCCAGCACCGTCTTGAGCGCGAACTGCAGGGGCTCGAAGGACTCGGCGGGCCAGTCCAGCGTCATCCGCTCCTCGAGCACCTCCTCCAGCACCGCCGCGACAAAGGGCGTGTCATCCCCTCCTCTGCACAGCGTGTGGGCGCGCAGGCTCGCCATGCCCCCTCGCGCCGCCACCGCACCCGCGGGCAGCGCCGCCACCTCCCCCAGGGTACTGAGCCCGAGCGCGGCGAAGGCCTCACGCTCCGGGCCCTCCAGCGCCGCGAGCGGCAGCGGCGCCAACACCTGGGCAGCCCCACCCTCCGGCACCACCAGCACGGGCCGCGTGCCGTGGCGAGCCAGCGTCCGGGCGGAGAACAGCTCCGAGCCCACCACCGCCCGGCCCCGATAGCCATGGCCCGAGCAGACCTCCAGCGCCCGCAGGCACAGCCCCTCCTCGCCTCCGAAGAGGGGCGCCGCGCTCGCGTCGAACCACATCCCCTCCGGGGCGGAGAGCTGGAAGCCCGGCGCGACGCACATCAGCGCCTCGCCCAGGGACGTCAAGGCGCGGAGCTCGTCCTCGGCCTTGTAGGGGAAGTGCTGGAGCGAGGGCTCCAGGGCGGTCGCGGCGGTCAGCGTCATCCCCGTCCGGACTCCGGCCTTCAGCGCGCTCGTCGAGGCAAAGGCCACCCGCCGAGCGCTCCGCACCTCCTCCTCCAGGACGAAGGGCTTCCCCGCCAGCGCGGGCACCTCGATGACCTTGCGCTGCGCCGGGAAGCGCGAGAAGTGCAGATACCCCAGCCGCATGAGCCCCTCCTCCCTGCTCCAGCCTCAGCGCGGGGCCGTGCCCGTCTTCAGCGTGGCCCCCATGGACGGCATCGGCGCGTCTCGACCCGGGCGCTGGCCCAGGATCCCCACTCCGTTGCGCGTCTCCCAGGAGCGCGCTCGATAGAAGTCTGGGACGAGCTCCTTCCCGGTCGGCATCTCTCCGGCGAGCAGCACGGACTCCTCACCCTCGGGGCCCAGCGCCGGATAGAGCGAGCTCCACGGCAGCACGGCCCGCGTCCCCAGCCCACCCTGGCGGCTGCGCACCACCTCCACGGCGACTCCTTCAGGCCCCAGGGACTCGGTCCGCATGCGCGTCACGCCATCCGCGGGCGCGCTCGGAGAGGACAGCAGCAGCAGCAGGCTCCCGCCACGGAAGGCCGCGTCCGCGAGCTTCTTCCCCTCGGCCAGGGACAGCCTCATGCCGGAGGATCTCCCACCCGAGGCGCTCCCCGCGAGGCTCTGGTTCAGGTCCAGCACCACGCACGCGAACGCACCACTCCGGGCAAGCTGCACCGCCGTCCACGCGAGCTGAGAGGGCTGCTTGGGGCGGATGATCAGCAGCCGGGACAGGTCCACGCCCATGGCCGCGGCCGCGGGCGGGTAGAGCTCCTTGGGCCCATCCACCCAGGCGCACAGCCGGTGCTCCCGGTGCGCGGCGGCCACCGCGCGTAGCGCCAGGCTGGTGCGCCCCGAGGCCGCCTCACCACACAGCTCCACTGCCTGCCCCAGCGGGAAGCCGCCCGAGGGCAGCAGCGCGTCCACCTCTTCCACCCCGGTGCGCAGCGTGGCCAGATAGCTCCGAGGCGCGGCCTGCAGCTGGCGGATCCGCTCCCGCAGCTGCTCCACCACTGCTCCCGATCGCTGTTCCGCCGTCGCGCTCATCACACCGTCTCCGAGGCCGAGCCGATCTATACGCTCGTTCAGTATGCTCACGGATCTGGCGCGTGACACGAAGGACCTGGTGCGGTGGCAGTGTCCGTGCGGCAGGGGGGCTCGCGATCCATGCGGGATCACAGGCCCTCAGCCCTCGGACCCAACCTCCCAGGCCGGATCTGCGCGGAGAATGTGCTGGAGTGCCTCGATCAGCAGGCCACTCTCCAGCCAAAGGCCGGATCAGGGCTTTTTCCCTCGGAATGATCGCGCGGAGGCCGATTTCTCGGCCTCGGACACACGCGCCTGCTCCGCGCCTACTCCGCGCAGAACAGCTTCACCTCGATGGCCTTGTCATCCGCCCGGCGCAGACAGTCGCCCAGGAAGAAGAGGCGGGCGGGCCGGTCCTCGCCGGAGGCGTCGTAGCGCAGGCTCCCCGCCGCCACGCTGCACATCTGCACCGTGCCGTCGGCCCGCGTCAGATCCACGCGCGCCAGCCGCGGGTCCGGCAGGTTCATCACCTCGATGCTCTGGGGCACGGCCGCCAGCTCCGCGATGGCCACCAGCGTGTCGCGGTAGCTCGACTTGCAGATGGAGTCCAGGTTGCGCAGCTGGCTGTCGAAGCGCTCGGACATGGCCCGGTGCCGGAAGCCGGGACCGTAGGAAGTCGGACACTCCACGTTGCGCACGAAGGTCCCCGACGGCGTCACGTCCTTCACGATGCCCGCGCGCTTGTCGCTCAGCGCCACCGGGCCGACGGTCGCCCAGATCACCTCGCGCGCCGCCCCCTTGCTGTCCCGCAGCCCCTGGAAGACGTTGAAGTACTCGTCCACGGACGTGAGCGAGGCGGCCTGCTCCGAGCACAGATCCCTCGAGGTGTCCTCCGTGAGCGTCACCGGCGGCGGGCGCTGCGTGGAGCTGCAGTCCTCCTCATCCGTGACGACCACCACCAGCAGCCGCGCCCCATCCCGCAGAAAGCCCCCGTTCCCCCCCTGCTCCAGCGGCGTGGTGGCCAGCGGGGAGGCTACCGCCAGCCGCACCGCCTCGAAGGGCGTCTCCTGGCCGCTGCCGCTCGTCCCCTGCTTCACCAGCCGCTCGAACTTCGGCAGCAGCTCCAGGTCCGCGCCCTCGATGAAGCGCTCGGTGCTCGCCCCCCCGCTCGCTGTGGGAACGGGCCTCAGGTGGCCGGCCTCTTCGGGGTACTCGCGATAATCCTCGCGATTATTGAAGAACGACCGCCGATAGACGGAGGTCGTGATCACCCCCACCCGGAAGTCTTGCGCTACCCCGCCTCCCTGGCGGAGCTCGGACACGAAGGCGGGCAGCTCCGTGGCGATGGCAGCCTGCTCCTCGGCCATCGAACCGGAGTTGTCGATGACGAAGAGCACGTCCGTCTTCTGGGTGGCGATGATGGGGGCATCGGCCTGGCACTTGCCGGGGACGGTGGATCCAGGTTGGTCCACTGGCGAGCTACAAGCCGCGGCCCACGCCAGGGCGGCGGCCATCATCGGGGGACGAGCAAGCCTTCGGGCCCTCATGAGGGTTCCCTCCCATACGCAACGCGGCTGGACGCGCCGCATCAGAGTTAGATGGAGTCAGGGGCTCAGCATGCCCCAGCTTCCCAGGCTCCGCGACAACCGTCTGGCAGGCAAAGTCGCCTCCGGAAAAATGCACATCGCGTTTGCCATGGGCGTTTTGGTTGCTACGTTGGGTCAACTGGCACAGAAGAACAGCTTGTAATCAACAGCCCGACATCCGGTCGGGCACTTGAGGGTCGAACGAATGTCTGACGAGAAGAAGAAAGGCTCCGCCGCCAGCGCCATGCCGACGGCCATGGCGCCTCCGGGCCTCATCAACAAGGAGGACATTCCGCAGGTCCTCCCCATCCTGCCCCTGCGCAACTCGGTGTTCTTCCCGGGCGGGGTGCTCCCCCTCGCGGTGGGCCGTCAGAAGACCATCGCCCTCATCAAGGACGCGGTGCGGGACGACCAGGTCATCGGCGTGGTGACGCAGCGCCGCGCCGAGGAGGAGGATCCGGGCTCTTCGGACCTCTACGCCATGGGGACCGTGGCCCGCATCGTGAAGCTGCTGAAGATGGGCGAGGACAACTACTCGCTCGTCGTCCAGGGCCTGGCGCGCTTCCGCGTGGTGGAGCTGGTGCAGGAGGCCCCCTACCTCAAGGCCCGCGTCGAGGCCGTGGAGGATAAGACTTCGGCGGAGAACGTCGAGGTGGAGGCGCTCGGCATCAACCTGAAGAAGCTCGCCCGTGAGGTGATCGAGCTGATGCCGGAGCTGCCCGCGGCGGCCACCGAGCTGGTCGAGTCGATCACGCACCCGGGCCACCTGGCGGACCTGATCGCCGCCAACGTGGACGTGCCCATCGAGGAGAAGCAGGCCGTCCTGGAGACGGTGGACCTCAAGGCGCGCATGAAGCTGGTGCTGGAGCTGCTCAACCGCAAGCGCGAGATCCTCAAGCTCTCCAACAAGATCGACTCCGCCGTGAAGGGCGAGATGTCGAAGACCCAGCGCGAGTACTACCTGCGCCAGCAGCTGAAGGCGATCAAGGAAGAGCTCGGCGAGATGGGCGAGGAGGAGGAGGAGCTGGACGAGCTGCAGGAGCGCCTGAAGAAGGCCGGCCTGCCTCCCGACGTGGAGAAGGTGGCTCAGAAGGAGCTCAACCGCCTGAAGACCATCCCGGCGGCCTCCAGCGAGTACACCGTCGCGCGCACGTACCTGGACTGGATCGCGGATCTGCCCTGGTCGAAGGTGTCCGAGGACAACCTGGACATCGAGAACGCCCGGCAGGTGCTCGACAAGGACCACTACGGCATCAAGAAGGTGAAGAAGCGCATCCTGGAGTACCTCGCGGTGCGCAAGCTGAAGAACGACATGCGCGGCCCCATCCTCTGCCTGGTCGGTCCTCCGGGCGTGGGCAAGACGTCGCTCGGCCAGAGCGTCGCCCGGGCCACCGGCCGCAAGTTCGTCCGCCTGTCGCTGGGCGGCGTGCGGGACGAGGCGGAGATCCGCGGGCACCGGCGCACCTACGTCGGCGCGCTCCCGGGCCGCTTCATCCAGAGCATGAAGAAGGCCGGCACCAAGAACCCGGTGATGATGCTGGACGAGATCGACAAGCTCGGCGCGGACTTCCGCGGCGACCCGAGCGCGGCGCTCCTCGAGGTGCTGGATCCGGAGCAGAACAACAGCTTCAGCGATCACTACCTGGACGTGGCGTTCGACTTGTCCAAGGTGATGTTCATCGCCACGGCGAACCAGCTGGATCCGATCCCTGGGCCGCTCCGTGACCGCATGGAGATCATCGAGCTGAGCGGCTACACCTTCGAGGAGAAGCAGAGCATCGCGCGGATCCACCTGGTGCCCAAGCAGCTCAAGGAGCACGGGCTGAGCCCGGACCACATCGAGATCCTGGACGACGCGCTGCTGACGATCACCACCTCGTACACGCGCGAGGCCGGTGTGCGTAACCTCGAGCGCCGCATCGCGGACATCTGCCGCGCGGTGGCGGTGGAGGTGGCCGGCGGGAAGATGGAGAAGCAGACGATCACCAGCGATCGGGTCAAGGAGATCCTCGGGCCCGACATGTATTACTCCGAGGTGGCGGAGCGCACGGAGGTTCCGGGCGTGGCCACGGGTCTGGCGTGGACGGCGGCCGGCGGCGATCTGCTCTTCATCGAGGCGACGAAGATGGCGGGCAAGGGCGGCATGACGCTCACCGGCCAGCTCGGCGACGTGATGAAGGAGAGCGCCACGGCGGCCCTCAGCTACCTGCGCAGCAAGGCGGAGGCGCTGGGCATCAGCCCCAACTTCCTCGAGAAGACGGACCTGCACCTGCACTTCCCCGCGGGCTCCATCCCGAAGGACGGCCCCTCGGCCGGCGTCACCATCCTCACGGCGCTCACCAGCCTGCTGACGGGCATCCGGGTGCGCAGCGACACGGCGATGACGGGCGAGGCCACCCTGCGCGGCCTGGTGCTGCCGGTGGGCGGCATCAAGGAGAAGGTGCTCGCGGCGCACCGCGCCGGCATCAAGCGGGTCATCCTGCCCGAGCGCTGCCGCAAGGATCTGGTGGACGTGCCGGATCAGGCCAAGAAGGAGCTGGAGTTCATCTTCGCCACGAAGATGGACGAGGTGCTGGTGGCGGCGCTGGAGACCTCGCCGTTCAAGACCCCGACGGGCTCGGGCACCGGTGGTGAGCAGCCGGTGGCGCCGGTGGCGGGGTCCACGGACGGCTCGCCGGAGATCCGGGCCGAGGCCTAGTCCGGCAGCAGCTCACCAGCCGTTGAAGCAGACACGGGCAGGCTCCTTCTGGGGCCTGCCCGTTGTCTTTGCGGGCCTCAGCCCGCTGAGGCTCAGTCGAGGAGGATGGCCGTGGGCGTACCGCCGCCCCAGCTGGCGAGCTCGGCGGGCGAGATCTCGGTCTGGGTGCCGCCGCTGGCCTTCATGGCGAGCGCCGAGTTGCCGCAGTCGAACTTGCCCGTGTTCTCGTTGTAGCCCTCGATGACGAAGTAGTGGTTGGGCGTGCTGACGATGACCGGCTTGCCCGACTGCACCTGCTCCTTCACCTTGTCCCAGTTGACCGGCGTCTCCGTGTGCGAGGGGATGCCGAGATCCTTCAGCAGGCGCACCTCGGACTCGGCGCCGTGCATGCCGTCGCCCGGCGTGTAGTTGCCGCCCTGGAGGGCGATGCTGCGCGCCTGCTCCAGCGAGACGGGCTTGCCCGTGGCCCGGCTCGCGGCCACCGCGGCGATGGGGCCGCACAGCGACCACTGATCGGAGAAGCCAGCCGCGTCGTTGATCTGCGAGGGCGTGATGCCCTGGAGGTTGGCCGGGGCGGAGCTGCCAGCCGGGGCGCTGTTGATCCAGTTCGAGTCCACGCCCAGCTTCTGCTGCCAGCTCTGCGTCCACTCGTTCATCTGCTTCACGTAGAGGTCCGTGTCGGCCTGGCCACCGGGCTGATCCCCCGGGGGGCAGTACTTGTTGACCAGCGCCCTGTAGTCCTTGTTGTCGATCTCGGTGCGGTAGACGTCGCCCAGCAGGTGGGCCATCGCCTCGAGGCCCTTGTCCACGCTGGGGAAGGTGGTGAAGTTGCCGTCGCCGCCCGGCTGGCCCCCGAACTCCGCCTCCCAGCCATCGCTCGCCCAGCGCAGGTTGCCCGGGTTGTTGTTGGCGATGGACAGGTTGTTCTCCTTCGACAGGAAGGAGGACTCCTTCTGGAGCATCGACATCATCAGATCGACGGGCACCCGCTCCTTGCGCGCGGCGGCGACGATCGTCTCCCCCTTGCCGGCCAGCCCCGTGCCCTCCAGCTCCTGGTTCACGCGGGTGGCCAGCTCCTGATCGCTCGGGGAGAGCCCACCCACGGCGGAGGTGGAGCTGGCCTGCTGCGCCTGGCGCGTCTGGTACTCGGGGCTGGTCATGATCTCCTGCTCGACGGACTTCTGGATGTCCTCGAGCGACGCGCCCTGCTCGTACTGCTCCTTCATCTTGGCGCCGAAGGTGGTCAGGCCCTCGCCGTCCGGGCTCCGGCCGAGCAGCCGCTGGTAGGCGCTCTCGAGGAACGCCTCGGGGTGCTTCACCTGGCCCTCGGGGGAGTTGGCCAGCTCCTGATTCAGGAAGCCGCGGATCTCGTCCGCGCTGGCGCCGTTGCGCGCCAGCTCCAGGGCCTTCTCCTTGTACAGCTGCGCGCCGCCGGCATCCGGCTCACGCCCCAGCACCTCGGCGTAGGCGTCCTTCACCAGCCGCTCGGCCTCTCCCGTCGAGGGAACGGATGCGCCGCCGGTGCGCACCAGCTCGGCCAGGGAGACCGTCTTCAGGTCCGTCCGAGGCTGCGCGACGGCGGGCTGCTGGAACACCGGGCGCCGGGCGCCCTGGGACTCGAAGAGATCGCGGAACTCCTTCCGCTTCGCCTGGGGCTGAGAAGCTGGGAACGCCAGCACCGGCTTGCGCTCCTCCACCTGCTGGGTGGAACCCGTGTTGACCGCTGCGCCGCCATTTCCAATTCGCGTCGTCATGGAATCTGCTCCTGGGCTCGAAGGCCGGGGGATGTGGCCTGGATGCCTTCTCCCTCTGCGAATGGCGTGCCTGGGCTCCTCCCACCCAAGTCACTGATTCCCGGTACCGGCCCGGAGCAGTCCCAAAACATTCCGCTCAGCAGGTGGGCAGATTGTCCAAGCTTTGAACAACTTGCAGGTTGGGTGCACACACCCGCGCGGCGGGGCAGCGTTTGCGGCATGTTCGGGCCGCGCACGCGCGACCTGAGAGGAGCCCATCGATGAAGTACACGTACCTGGGGCGCACCGGCTTGAAGGTGTCCCGCATCTGCCTGGGGTGCATGAGCTACGGCAGCACCTCGTGGCGCCCGTGGGTGCTGGAGGAGGCCGCCGCCCAGCCCTTCTTCCGCAAGGCGGTGGAGAGCGGCATCAACTTCTTCGACACGGCGGACATGTACTCGGTGGGGGTGAGCGAGGAGATCACCGGCCGGGCGCTCAAGCGGTACGCGCGGATGGAGGAGGTGGTGCTGGCCACCAAGGTGTACTTCCCCATGGGCGACGGGCCGAACATGGGCGGCCTGTCACGCAAGCACATCGTCCAGGGCTGCGAGGCGAGCCTGAAGCGGCTGGGGGTGGAGACGATCGACCTGTACCAGATCCACCGGCTGGACCCGGACACGCCCATCGAGGAGACGCTGGCAGGGCTGGACCAGCTCGTGCGGCAGGGCAAGGTCCGCTACCTCGGAGCCAGCTCCATGTACGCGTGGCAGTTCGCGCGGGCGCTGAGCCTGTCCGAGCGCCAGGGATGGGCGCGCTTCGTGACGATGCAGAACCACTACAACCTCGTGTACCGCGAGGAGGAGCGCGAGATGCTGCCGCTGTGCGCGGCGGAGGGCATCGGCGTGATCCCCTGGTCCCCACTGGCGCGCGGGCTGTTGACGGGCTCGCGCAAGTCGATGGAGGACCGCAGCACCACGGCCCGGGCCGGCACGGACGCGCACGCGGTGGCGCTCTACGATCACCCGAGCGACTGGGACGTGGTGGAGGCCGTGAAGCAGGTGGCGGCGGCGCGGGGCAACACGATGGCGGAGGTGTCCCTGGCGTGGCTGCTGTCCAAGCCGGTGGTGACGGCGCCGATCGTCGGTGCGACGAAGCTGGACCACCTGGAGGCGGCCATCCGCGCGGTGGACCTCCAGCTCACGCCGGAAGACGTCGCGGCGCTCGAGAAGCCCTACAAGCCGCACGAGGTCCGCGGCTTCTGAGGCTCAGGCCGCCATCCAGAAGAAGACCGCGGTCATCCGCTGGGTGGCCGGCTCGACGCCAAAGTAGCGCGTGGCCGAGTGGACCAGGTCCGCCCGGTAGAGCAGGAAGCGGTTGAAGACGTTGGGGAGGGACATGTCCTCGCTCCACGCCTGCAGGGGCAGCCCGGTGATTCCCAGGGCCTCGCGCAGGTTGGCGTGAGGAGGAGGACAGAGGTTGCCGCTCAGCGCCCCATTGGGCAGCCGCAACCGGTAGAAGGATGTGCCCGCGTCCGGCGGAGCATCGGGCGTCAGGTAGAGCACCGCCGCATACCGGCACAGCCGCAGCGAGTCTGTGTGGGGCCGAGGGCCCGAGTCTTTCTCGGCCACCAGCTGCACGCAGTTGTGGTTGAGCTTCAGGCCCTCGGCCGTGCGCTCCTCCCACAGCCGCTTCGCCCCCGTCTTCTCCCTCACCCAGGCCTCCACGCGCTCCAGCTCCTCCGGCAGCAGCGCGTCCGCGGCCCGCATTCCCGGCCACGTCTCCTTGCGATACGGCAGGCCCATGTCCCAGTGCGGCTTGGCCAGGCAGCGCTCCCGTATCTCCAGCGCATTGGGGAGCATCTGGTCCTGGATCCAGTAGTCCCTTCCAAGTTGGGGCTTGCGGTAGGGCAGTGCCAGGAAACGTGGCGGCGGCCCGGACGGCGGAGGACGCATGCGCTCAGCGTACCTCACCCCCACTTCAGGGCCTACGTCACCCCTGGACTGCCCCGGGCCATCCCTCATCGGATGAGAAGATGCGGGAACCCCTCGGCTCGCCCGAGCGTCGGAACCGCCATGCTGAGAGTCACGAGGCTGATATTGGGATGGGTCGTGCTCGCCGGATGCGTCGAGCCCGCGAGCGCGCAACCCGCTCCAGGTGGGCCCCCAGTGCCCGCGAAGGAGCCTGCTGCCGCGAGCGTCACCGTGGAGGCGTCCCCCCATGCGGAGCCTGCCACCCTGCCCTCCTGGCCCGCCCCCGGTGCACCGCTCACGGCGCAGCCCCTCAACGTGCCCAAGGGCTACCGCAAGAAGCGCATCTACCTGGATGCGGGCCATGGCTACCGCGACAACAGCGGCAACACCTCCGTCACCTGTGAGACCGAGGCGGACAACATGCTCCGGGTGGCCGAGGAGCTGGCGCGCCGGCTCGAGGCCACGGGCCGCTTCAAGGTCCGCCTGAGCCGCAGGGCCGGGCAGCAGGTCCACTATCGCACCCGGGTCTCCGAGGCGGAGAGCTGGAGCGCCGATGCCTTCGTGAGCCTCCACTCGGATGCTCGCGGCGCGGCCGTCTGGTGGGAGGCGGCCCCCGGCCAGCAGTGCCTGCGCCAGGACTCGACGCCGGGCTACAGCGTGCTCTGGGCGGACGACACGGCCGAGCCCCTGAAGAGCCGCCGCGTGACGCTGGCGCGAGGGCTGGCCGAGCGCATCGGCGAGGCAGGATTCCTCCCGTACGACGGCATGGACTACGTGGGCCTCTACGACGGCGACCCCGAGCACCCGGGCGTCTTCGTGGACCGGCACGAGCCCGGGTATCGCATCATGATGCTGCGCCGGCCGCGCATCCCCTCGGTCATCATCGAGACGCACCACGCGCTCGACTTCGAGGAGGCGGCCCGCTGGAAGGAGGCCCGGACGCTGGAGGCCTTCGCCGCGGCGGTGGCGCAGGGGCTCGTGGACGGGCTCTCCGACTCGCCCTCCCCCGCTCCTCCCGTGGCGACGACCGGGGTGGCCGCGCAGAAGTAGCGCACGGCCTGTCCCGTCAGCGCCTCACTTCTCCTTGGCGAGCTCGTCCACCTGCTTCTTGAGCCCGTCCGCCTGCTCGAAGAACTCGTCCACGGAGGAGGCCGGCATCAGCCGGACGGTGGACGGCAGCAGCGCGCGGGGGAAGCTCAGGGACATGCTGAAGCCCTCGTTGCCCAGCAGCTCCTGCGCCTGGATGAGCGAGCCCAGGCCCAGGACGATCGCGGCGATCATCGCCCCCAGCCGCCGCGAGTCCCAGCGCGTCACGTAGCGCAGGTGCCAGAACAGCCCCCATGCCACCAGCCCCAGGTAGCAGAGGAGCCCCAGCCACGGGCGGCTCGTCCCCCACCCCAGGCTGAAGCTCAGGAGGATCATGAAGCCGGGGATGCAGATGAAGCCCAGCAGCACCAGGCTGCCAATCGCCCCGTGGGCCCGGAAGTAGAACTGCCGGCGCGCGATCCGGCTCGCGATGGACCAGCCTCCGGCCCAGGCCAGCGCGAGGGCGGTGGGCAGCAGCATCGAGAACACCAGCTCGCCCCAGTCCGTCTCGTCGTAGCTCGTGATGTAGGTGGAGATCATCGACGCCAGCATCACCACCCCGAGCGCCGCCAGGAAGCTCTGGGGCCGCTCCAGGAGGCGCTGCTGGGGCCTCACCGGCGCCTCGGCCAGCAGCGCCTCGGGCACCTCGTAGCTGCGCCCCCGGAAGCGCAGCACCGTGTCTCCCACCATCACGCGCGCATCCTGGGTCACGGTCATCTCCGCCAGCCGCGCCCAGGGCTCCACCCGGAACGTGCCGTTGCGGCTGCCCACATCGCGCACCACGAGCCCGCCATCCTCGGCGCGCTCGATGCGCAGGTGCGCCGGGGACACCTTGGGATCGTCCAGGATGACGTCATTGGCGTAGCCGCGCCCCACCGTCACGGGGAAGCGCTCCAGCCGGTGGCGCGCGTGGACGACGTCCCCCTCCAGCACCTCCAGGAAGATCACTTCGTCCACGACAGGCCCTCCAGGTAGTGGCGCGCGAGCTTCCGGGCGTTCTCCGGCGAGAAGCCCGCCAGGGTGAAGCTCGTGTCGACGCCCTGGTTGTTCGAGGGGAGCGTGGCGGCGCGGAGCACCAGATCGTAGAGCCCCGGGAACTTCTTGTAGGCGCGCAGGCACAGCGCGGCGCGCAGGGTGAGCCCCCCGGTGTTCACGAACTCCGAGCGGCAGCGGAAGTTCGTCACGTCCTCGCGGGTGGCCTCCACCACCGAGGGATCCGAGGAGAAGTAGGCGCTGAAGAGCGCGGAGAAGCGCAGCGTCCCCAGCTTCGTCGAGGACAGGTACTGGTGGTTGTAGGCGACCGCGCCGGTGCGGTGATCCGAGGAGAGGTACAGATCGTCCTCGGAGGAGCACTGGTAGCTCGTCACGGTGTACTGGGCCTCTGGATCGTGCGGGGTGTCTCCCCAGCACTTGAGGAAGGGCAGCCAGCGCCCGGGGACGCGGTAGGGCCCCAGGCTCTGCTGCGGCAGGGGTGTGGCGAGCAGGCGCTCGGTGATGCGCTGCTGGTGATCGAGCAGCTGCGTGCGGACGGAGGCCAGCAGCGCGGCGGGCTCCGCGTCCTCGGGCTTGGCGGCGAGCGCTCGCCTCAGCAGCGCCTGGGCGTGCTCCACCGGCACGAGGAAGCCCACCTGGTTCCCCATGGTGGCCACGTTGACGCCCACCACGCGGCCCTCGCCGGTGAGCGACGGCCCCCCGCTCATGCCTGGGTTGATGGCGCCGGTGAAGTGGACCCGATCATAGAGGGCGTCCTGGACGAGCCCGTTGTAGGTGCCCTCGACGATGGTGATGCCCAGATCGCGCGGGTTGCCCATGGCGAACAGGCGCGTGCCCTGAGGGGGTGGCTTGTCCAGCAGCTGGAAGAAGTCCGGTACCGGCTGGGCGAGCCGGATCACCGCCAGATCGTGCACCACGTCCACGTCGAGCAGCTTCACCGCCACCGGCTCCTGCCCATCCCGGACGAGCTCGGCGGTGTAGTCCTCCGGGTGCATCACCAGGTCCGACACGACGTGGTAGTTCGTCAGGGCGTGCCCGTCGGCGCTCACGAAGAAGGCCGAGCCGATGGACGACTTGGTGCCGGAGCGGCTCTCGATGATGCGGACCTGGGCCACCCGGCGCTTGATGCGCTCGAACAGCTCGTGCGTGGCGGGCGGCAGCGAGGCCACCGGGAGCTGCGGCACGGCCTCCGGCTCACCCGAGTCCGGCGGGGGCGTGCCGGCCTGATCCGTCCCGGGGACTTGAGGGGGCGGCGGAGGCTGCGCAGGCACCGGGGCTTGCGAGAGGATGACGGCAACGAGAAGGGCAACCATGCTGGCCCACAGTAGCGGAGGCGCGCCCTTCCCGGGGACCTCTCGTCCAGGGCTCCCCCAGGAAGGCAACCTGCCAGGTAGAGTCCCGGGGCGCGAGCTGCTGACCCGGTGCGTCTCCTCCCGGGAGCGCTGGAACCTCGCGGCATCTCTCCCCCGGAGAGCAGGAGCCTCGCGGTTAGGATGCAGCCCATGAACCCACTCCTGAGCTCTCTTGGACTCTGCGCGCTCCTCGCGGCCCTGCCAGCCCACGCTGCCACGGATCCGCTGGCGCAAGGCACGGAGGACCACGACGCGCAGGTCATCGGCTGGTCCGGTGACGGGAAGCGCTTCGCCGTGCGCCTCTACTTCGTCGACCCCTTCACCCCACGTCCGGCCTGGGGTGAGTTGCCCCCGTGCGAGGGCTACGTGAACCACGAGGGGAACGCGTTCCGCGGCGGGGTCGTCCTGCTGGCGTATGAGCGGGGTCGGCTGCTCTCCACCTTCCCGATTCGAGACGGGCAGAAGTGCACGCCCCCAGCGGAGGCGGACAAGCGGCTCGAGGCGGCGAAGAAGCGGCTGGGCGCGCTGGGCATCCAGCTCGAGGCCACGGGCCAGGAAATCCTCTCCGCGCTCAACGCTCCCAGCATCCCCGTGGAGAAGGGCGCGCAGGCCCCCTACACGATCGAGTACGCGGAGCGTGCCACCCCCCAGGCCCCGAACGCGAAGTCCGGAAAGCAGCGCGGCACCCTGGAGCAGGAGGTGTACGTGCGCCGGGGCGAGGCACGGCAGAAGGTGCTCAGCCGCAAGGTACCGTACGAGTACTCGACGGCCATGGCGGGGTACATGAGGACGGGGCTGGACCGGCTGTGGCTGTCCCCCTCGGGCACGACGATCGTCGTGCTGGGTTACGAGCGCGTGGGCAACATGAGCGGGGGCCGCAAGTCCCTGAGGGTCCTGGGCATGGCGGGCTGGTCAGGCACCGCGCTCAAGCCGCTCTGAAGACAAAAGAACATGGGGAGGGAGCATAGAGCCCCCTCCCCAGCTCGAGCCACGCGAGGCTTCAGGCGCGGACTACCCGCCGATCAGGCGGCGCGCGTCCCTCACGGGCGACAGGAAGTCGTTGACGTCCTTGAAGATGCCGGCCGCGCGGCTGTTGGGCGCCACCTCGTTGACGAGGCCCGAGCCCTGCTCGATCGCGCCGAGGATGTCGCCGTTGCGCGCCGCGGCGGCCGCCTGCAGCGCCGTCTGGCCACGGGTGGCCCAGGTGGCCACGTTGTTCAGGGTGTTCTTCACGGAGCCGGCCGCGGTGCCCAGCCCGTTCGCGATGCCCGAGGCCCCGCCGGCCACCGCGCCGAGCAGGTTGCCCCAGTTGCGCTCCTTGATGGCCTGCAGCCCCGAGCCCACCGCGGTGGCGCCCTTCTGCACCATGCCGGCCACGTTGGCCACCGTCCGGGCCACGCCCGCCGTCGCCTTGCCCGCGATCGCGCCCGCGCCACCGGCCACGGCTCCGGCGATGCCGGCGATGCCACCCAGGATGTTACCGCTCTTGAACGCCTTCACCGAGCTGATCACCGCGTTGGCCACGCGCGCGGCAATGCCGATCGGGCCCGGGATGAACGAGGCCACCTGCAGCGCGATCTTGCCCACCTTCTTCAGCGCGCTGCCCAGCTTGGAGAGGAAGCCCTTCTTCTCCTTGAAGCCGACGGCCAGCTCGCCGGTCTTCTTGTCGACATTGATCTTCGCCTCGTACTTCTTCCCGCCGATCTTCACCTTGAACTTGCCGTCGCCCTTCGCCATCGCGTCCACGGCCTGATCGAAGGCCCGGTTGATCTCGTCCGGCTTCGCCTTCTTCAGGTGCTTGCCCTTGACGCCGACCTGCTCCAGGAACGCCTTCTTCTCATCCACCGACAGCTGCTTGAGCTGCGCCAGCGGGTCGGCCGGCGTCTGCTGCGCCACCGGAGCGGGCTCACCCACCGCGATGCTGCTCACCGGCGCCGCCGTCTGCGTGCCCTGCGTCGCGCTCACCGAAGGCTGGAAGGAGCTCTGCTCCAGGCTCGCGCGATACTGGGCGGCGGGATCCGTGGGAGCAGGCGTGCCCTGCGTCTGGGGCTGGGCGGCGGGAGGCGGCGTGGAGAGGGCGGAGGACGGGACGAAGCCAGTGTTGCGATTGCTGCTGATGGTGGTCATGTGAGGGCACTCCAAAGTGGTTTCAGGGATTACACCTGGATCCATTTTCCTGACCCCGACTCCGCAAGTTGCCATTTTGCTTAGAATTTTCGTTCAGGCAGACTTTTGTCAGTACGCTGGAGAATTGAGCGATGTCTCTCCCAAATTATGAGACGGTGGATGGCTCGACGCCGGAGATCACCCCTCTGGCGGAGGAGCATGGGCGGCGGCTGCCGCTGTCCGCGTTCACGCTGCTGGCCGGAGGGGACGTGTTCGAGTCCCGCGGCGGAAAGCCCCCTCCGGACGGCGCCGCCCGGGCCCGCGCGTACCTGAAGGCCAAGGTGACGATCGTGGCCCACGGCGCCTCCTCCGAGCAGCTCCAGCGCGTGGAGGCGGACATCGTCCGGCAGCTGTCGGGGAACCTCCAGCTCATCGGGCGGATGGAGGCCTCGAGGCCGGTAACGATTGATCTCATCCCCGCGGGCCAGCCCATGGCGAAGTACGGCTACCCGCGCGCCGTGTCTCCGCTGGCGGCGGGGCTGTTCTGGGATCACCCGGACTGGGAGCGGGCGCGCATCGCGCTGCGGCAGGACAAGCTCGGCTCGGAGCCCCACCTGGTCTTCCACGAGGTGGCGCACGCCATCCAGGGCCTGGCCTTCACCCAGGAGGAGAACGATCTCGTCTACCGGACCCTGCTGCGCACCTACCGCAACCGCGCCATGGTGGACGAGGTGTTCGCGCTCTACAGCGAGCGCGAGTTCGTCCCCCAGGTCACCGCCCACGATCTGCGCGCGCCCGGCGTGTACGGGATGGCGCGCCAGCGCTGGAACGAGGAGCACCTCTTCACCCGCTTCGTGCGCAACCTCTACTTCCCCTACAAGCCGCTGGCGGGCCAGGGCACCGGCGGCTTCAGCTCCTCCTTCGAGGGTTGATTCCCGCGCCGGCCCCCAGGCGAGGAGCGCGGCGCCAGCTCGCCCAGACCGCATTGACAAGGCATCCGCTATAACGGATATATAGACCATCCGTTTTCACGGACGAGCGTCCGGTAACGAGGAGGATGGTCCCATGAGCGCCGCTGTCATCGACCTGCAAGACTTCCGCAAAAAGCGCGAGGCCGAGCAGTGTCAGATGGCTCGGCCCGCCCCAGTTCGGCCTTGGCTGCCGGTCTGGGTGTGGGTAATGGTCTGGCCCGCATGAAGTCCGTACGGGAGAACACCGGACGCAAGAGCAAGGGGTCGTCCCGCCGCAAGGAGGTGGAGCCCGCCCCCGAGGCTGCAACCGTGTCTCCTGAGGCCCCTGCCCCACCCGCTCCCAAGCCACCCGACAGCCGATCCCCCGCCGCCTCTCCTCCCAACGGGGAAGAGGCCTGGACGTACGAGGTGGCCCACCCGGATGCGGACCAGGATCTGGCGCCCATTGTGGGCCGGAACCTGCGGCGGCTGCGGGTGCAGCGCGGGCTGTCGCTCGAGCGGCTGTCGAAGGCCTCGGGCGTGAGCCGGGCCATGCTGGGCCAGATCGAGCTGGGCCAGAGCGCGCCGACGATCAACGTGCTGTGGAAGATCGCCCGGGCGCTGGATCTGCCGTTCTCGGCGCTCATCAGCACCACGGGTGGCGCGGGCACACGGCTGATGAAGGCCTCGCAGGCCAAGCGGCTCACCTCGCACGACGGGCGCTTCGCGTCCCGGGCGCTGTTCCCGTTCGACGAGCCGCGGCGGGTGGAGTTCTACGAGCTGCTGCTGAAGGGGCACAGCGAGGAGCGGGCTGATCCCCATCCGCCCGGCACGCTGGAGAACCTCATCGTCACCCGCGGCACGCTGGAGATGGAGGTGGGCACTGAGCGCCACCTGCTGGCCGCGGGGGATGCCATCCTCTTCGAGGCGGACAAGCCCCACGTCTACCGCAACGTGGGGCCCGAGGACGTCACCATGTACCTGGTGATGACGTACGCCGAAGAGGTCGGCTGAGCCGGCGCTACTTCGCCATGCCCATCATCATGGGCATGCCGTTGCACATCATCATCATCGGCGCGCCCATCGCCATCATGGAGTTCATGGCGTCGCAGCACTCCTTCATCATCGCCATGTCCTGGCCCTCCATGGGCATCATCTTGCAGACCATGCCGTCCTTGGTCATCTCGTACGTCATGCGGGCCATCATCGGCGCCATCTGACGCATCATCATGGGCATCATCATCGGCATGCCCATGCCCATCATGTTCGGCATCATGCCGCCCATCATCATCGGGTTCATGCCCATCATGTTCGGCATCATGCCGCCCATCATCATGGGGTTCATGCCCATCATGTTGGGCATCATGCCGCCCATCATCGGGTTCATGCCCATCATGTTCATGGGCATCATGCCGCCCATCATCGGCATGTTCTGGTTGGGCATGTTCATCGGCATGGCGTTCGCGGTCATCATGGTCGGCGGGTCTCCTCCCGGTCCCCCGGGACGTGAAGAAACCCTGCCTGCATAGAGCGGCCGCTACCGCACTGCGAGTGCGAGGCGGTGCCACCCTGCGCTTTCCTCCGATCCAACGGAGGGCTCGCTGCGCGCGGCGGAGGGGCTGCTGGTTGGGACGGACGCCCCTCTGCTGACACGGACAGGGCTGTCGAGCACAGGATGGAGCCCCTCCCGTCCGGGACTGCCCACCGGGAGGTGCGCCGCGAGGTGCGCGCTCAGTCCTCCGCGTCGGCGTCCTGGCTCTGGTAGGCGTTCTCCAGCAGCGCCCAGAGCACCTTCACGCCCAGGTTGGGCTGCTGACGGGAGAGCTTCACGAGGCTGGCCCGCGTGAAGCGCAGGGCCTCGCCGTCGGAGACAGCGCGGCAGCTCATCCCCGCCGGAGCCGTCGCCACGAGCGCGCGATCTCCGAAGGAGGTGGACGGGCCCTGCTCGCTGCTGCGCCCGCCCCTGGTGATCTCCACTCGGCCGGTGACGACCACCCAGAAGGCGTCGAGGAGATCCCCCTCGCCGAGCAGCTGCTCCCCATCCTGGAAGGGACGCCGCTCCCCGGCCAGGAACAGCGTCTTGAGCTCCGTCTCGTTGAGCTGGCTGAACAGGGAGGACGCCTTCAAGGCCTCCATCCCCTCCATCAGGTAGAGCGGGTTGACCGCCAGTTCCGTGCGCTCGTTGTCTTCACGCTGCTGTCCCACGTGCTCCTCCCGGCATGCGTCGTGGGCCAGACGCTAGAGGCAAAGGCGAGGGCCGGGCAACGCCTGGATGGCGCCCCCGGCCCTTTCCCCCGGCCTGGACTCAGCGCGGCGCCATCTGCCGGAGGATGTTCAACGTCTCCGCGGCCGCCGCCGTAGGCAGCAGGGCCGTGTCCGCGATACCGGAGATCACCCGGGTGATGTTGTGGTCCACCACTCCCGGCTGCGCCCAGGTGTCCACGGTGGGAGCGGTGATGTAGACGGAGTAGGCGTGGTGCCCCGAGCCGGGCCGCTCCCCGATGACGTGGAGGATGGCGCGGCGCGACGTCCGCTCCGGCAGCGATCCATAGAGGAACTCGCCGATCCGGTAGCCCGCGCGCACGCGCCCCGCGGTGACGATGATGTGCTCGGGGGCGACCTTGTAGCCCGCCGCCTCGAGATCCGTGCGTACCCGCTCCAGGTACGGGGGCAGGTGCCCCTCGTCCGTGAGCGACCACGCGTTGAGGCCGTCCGAGATGACGATCTGCACGTCATACCGGCCGGACTGGCTGCTGCGCAGGGTGCGCAGCTTCTCGGTGGCCTCCGCGGAGAGCACCTCTCCCGAGGGCGGATGGAGGATGTAGTCGGTGCGATCCTTGGACTCGGTCTGGACCGGGACCGACTGGGCGATCGCGGTGGCGAAGGTGGCGGGCAGCTCGGCGAAGATGCTCGCCTTGGCGTCCTCGTAGAGGGAGCGGACCTCGCGATCGAGATCGGGGTTCAGGTCCCACGGGTTGGTGCCATGCCCCTCGGCGATGAAGACGCCGCGCTTGCGCACCTCGGTGAGCTGGGCGCGGGCCTCGGCGAGGATGTCCGCCTCCGAGCGCACATCCCCCTTGCGCCGGCGGTACTGGAGGTACACCCAGGAGGGATCGCCGAAGTGCGGGCCCGGCTTCCCCTGCGCGTCGACGACGCCCAGGCTCTGGAAGAAGGCCCACATGCGGTCATCCACCTTGTAGCCGAACTTCTCGCGGATGCGGACGTGGTCCTGGAACGCCGTCGTGAGGTAGCTGAGCATGGGGTCGTTCTTCGTCGGCAGCCCCATCAGGTAGCCGGGGTTGGCCGGCATGATCTGGTCCAGGCACCAGTCCAGATCGTCCAGCGACACCTCCATGTGCAGCGTAGAGCAGACGTCCAGGCCGATCATCATCCCGTGCAGCTTGCCCATGACGATGTCCTCGAGGCAGCAGCGCACCAGCTGCGTCTTCGAGCGGAACACCTCCGGGCCGATGAAGCCCGCCACGTCATTGAGGTGGACCCAGGGCTTGGCCAGCTGGCCGGCGCCGAGCTGGGCCGCGGCCACCTTCTGTTTGAGCACGCGGGCGAAGCCGTACTTGCGCGACTCGTGCACCACCATGTCGAAGCCGTTGCCGTGGCCGTTGGTGCCGTCGGCGCCCTGCCCCGTCTCGAAGTAGAGGCCGTACTTGCCGGTGCGCTGCGCGGCGTGATCGAGCATCTTGGGGATCGTCACGTCGAACGTCTTGTTGGCGCCCTCGGTGCCGCCGAGGCTCTGGAACCAGAGCGCGGTGGCGCCCGGGCTCAGCTTCTCCACCTCGGCCTGGATGTCGATGTGGGCCAGCACGCAGTGGGGCAGCACGTCCGTCAGGCTGAACGTCTCCAGCAGATCCTTGAGGGCCAGCTCGATGGCCATCACCGAGTTGACGTCACTGGAGACCGGGTTGTTGCCGAGCACCACGTCGCCCACGCCGTAGGCCCAGCCGTCGAGCACCTGCCAGCGGATGTCGTCCGTGTGGTCGGTGGGCGAGTTGGGCTGGATGCGCGCGCCCATGTAGCCCCTGGCGCCCACGTTGCTGCCGGGCAGCGGGTTGAAGATCTTCTTGCCCACGGCGATGAGCTGGTCGTTCGTCATCAGCTTGACGATGGTGCCGATGATGTCGCTGCTCAGCCCGCCCATGATGGCCTTGATGTCGTCCTCGCTCTTGTCGAGCAGGAACATCTTGAGCTCGCCCAGGGTCCACCCTCCCAGCGGGGCGGCCTTCGAGGCGTCCACGCCCTGCTCGATGAGCTGGAAGAGGCCGTCATCGAAGAGGATGTGCGAGCGCAGATCGCCGATGCGGGTGTTGGAGAGCAGGCTCCGGGCGTTGGCGCGGGAGGCCTCATCGGCGGCGGCGATCCCCGCGGCCTCATCGCCCTCCTTGTACTCGTTGGCCGCGCCGACGAGCTGCTTGTAGAAGGTCTGGTCGAAGCCGCCGCGGGTGCGGTCCATATAGGCGAAGAGATCCTCGCCCGGATTGATCTCGGGGACGTAGACGCCAGCGGGAGGCTCGACCGGAGGTGGCTTCTTGTCGTCTCCACAGGCCACGGCGAGCGTCGTCGCGCCGAGCAGCGCCGCCGACAGGAAGGAGCGGCGGCGCATCATCACCGGCTGCAAGGAGAGGAGCGCAGCGGGCTGGGAGGTCCGCGCTCGCGCCCCGTGGGCGCGGCGCTGCGGGTAGTACGTCTTCATCACGTCATCTCCGGGAGAGTCCGAGACAAGGGCAGGCACGAGCCGCGGCTGAGGTGCGAACGCCCGCTCGGTTCGGGCGCCGCCAGGGATGCCGTGAATTCTCGCGCCTCGCCTGACATCGACGCAAACCCGGGGGGCCGAAGGCAGTGGGTTACCTGACCCTGCCAACCCCACAGAACACTTCTTGGACGCGTGGCCCCTCGCGGGTGCGCGAGGTCTGAAGAGAGGCGTGGGTCTCAGGAGCTTCCCCGGAAGGAAGCTCCTCTACCGGATCGCCCTGGGGCAATAAGGCCCCACCCAAGGAGGTCTCCATGTCGCGTGCCCTGCTGCTGCTGTGCCTGCTGCTCACCACCCCACTGCTCGGATGTAGCAGCACCGCGACCTGCCAGGAGGCGTGTGATCGGCTCTACGAGTGCCTGCCGGACACGACCACGCCCAAGAGCGAGTGCGTGAACAAGTGCGAGACGGATGCGGGCAAGGGGACCGCCGAGAACCGGGACTGCATCGCCGAGGCGAGCTGCGAGAACCTCAAGAGCGGGAAGTGCCCGGACCTGATCGTCCGCTAGTCCGGGCCGCCGCTGCTGCCAGGGCTGGCCTCTGACTCAGTGGCCCTGGCGGCGATCCTCACGCGTCTCGCGGCGGTCCTCGCGGATCTCACGGCGGTCCTCGCGTGTCTCGTGGGCATCCTGGCGCACCTCCTGCCGCGCGAGCTGGATCAGCTCCACGATGAGGCCACGCTTGCGCTCCAGGTCTGCCGGGGCAGAGCGGCCCTCGAGCGCGGCGAGCGCACGAGCGATGCGCAGCCGATCTACCTGGGAGCGGGACTCGGCGTTGGCATCACGCACGTCATCACGGCGGTCACGGCGATCGTCGCGAAGGTCATGCTTGTCGTCGGCGTAGGCGCCCGGCTTGCCCTGGGCGACGTCCCGTCCCACCTCCCGGCGATCCGAGCGGACCTCCTGAGTGTCCCGCCGGACCTCCGCCCGATCGCGCGCCTGCTCACCGGAGCCCTCGGCCAGCTCGGCCCGGAGCAGATGGCGCAACCGGACATCCACCGCGGCCAGCGCGCTCGCGTTCACCGGGGCTCGCGCGCGATCGAAGTCCGCGAGCACGGTCTCCAGCGAGGCCACGTCCCGCCAGTCATCCGCGCGCTCACGCGAGTCCTGTCGCAGCTCGCGGCGATCCTGGGCACGCTCCACCCGGTTGCGGGGGGCCTGGCCATGGGCGGCACAGCCGACGGTAAAGAGAGAGACGACGAGGGCGGAGCTGAGGGTTCGAAGCATGGTTTTCCTCTTGGAGTGGAGCTTCGAATCCTACCAACACGGCCCCCCGCAAAGAGTTGCGGGCCAGGTAAAGGCGTACATGCCCTTACCCGGCCTCCCTCATCCCTGCTCAGGCGCGACGCAGGAACGACAGCAGCCGGAGCCCTCGCCGGGAGATGGGGACGAGCGATGGGCGGCTGCGCGCCCGGAGCACCGTGCCGAGCACCAGGATCCCGACGATCGCCACCATCTGCCCACCGAGGATGATCCGGTTCACGTCGATCGCTGGCCGCCAGCGGACGTGGCCATTGCGGACGATGAAGGCGCCCGCGGGACGCGCCGAGAGCCCGAAGCCGCTCCCAGTACCGCTCCCCTGCTCCGCAGGTCCCTTGCCCTCTCCGCCCCCTGCTCCCCCGCTTACCCTGGCGGCGGGGATGACGATGGCGTCGCCCTGCTGGACTGGATCACCGAACACGCGCCGGGCGCTGATGTCGCCGCGGGTCTTATCGAGCAGCTCGCTTACTTCCATGGGGTCCTCCTCCCGAGGAATGTCCCACCAGAGGTATGCACTGCCCTGCGGAAAGAAGAGGAGCAGGGGGGCCAGGCACTCCCCAGGGCCGTGCGCTTGCTTGCAGTCGAGCAGCAGGCGCTTGAACCTGAAGCCAGGGCTCGGCGGCACCCTGCCCCCTTGGGTTCTCGAGAGTCGCACGCAGGGGTCTACCCTCGGGGCCTACCTATGAGGTAGGGTCCAGCGCCACCTACCTGACTGGAGGTGCGTCATGCCCCTGCCCACCGATGAAGACCGTGACCCTTTTGCCTCGCTCTGCGGCTCCACCGTGGGCCCGTGGCTCATCCTCGAGCGTTTCGACTCCGGCTCCTTTGGCGTGGTGTTCCGCGCTCAGCGCGCCGGCCACCCCGAGGCGGGCCCCTTCGCGGTGAAGATGGCCAAGCAGACCTGGGACGAGCGCTTCGAGCGGGAGATCGGGTTGCTCCAACGCGTAAAGCACCCCGCCGTGCCGCGCTTCGAGGACGCCGGGCTCTGGACGTCCCCCAAGGGCCACCGCTACCCCTACGTGGCCATGGAGTGGATCGAGGGCTTCACCCTCTATGACTGGTTCCGGGAAGCGCCGCGCACCCACCGCGAGGTCTTCCATGTGCTCGCGCAGGTGACACGAGGCCTGGAGGCCGTTCACGCCACGGGCGCCGTCCACCGGGATGTGAAGGGGGATAACATCCGTGTCACTCCCCAGGGCCGTGCGGTGCTGCTGGACTTCGGCTCGGGCTGGTACCCAGGCGCTCGCCCTCTCACGGACACTTGCGCTCCCCCGGGCACGACTCCCTACCGCCCGCCGGAGCTGCTGCGCTTCATGTGGCGCTTCCGCAAAGACGACGAGGCGCGCTGGCACGCGCGCCCCTCCGATGACCTGTACTCGCTCGGGGTGACGGCCTACCGCCTCGTCACAGGTACCTACCTGCCACCCGTCACCGAGACCGGGGATGACGAACCGCGAAAGCAGGTGCGCCCGAGCGCGCTCGCCACCGTGGCTCCGGAGTTGGAGGCCATCATCCTGCGTCTGCTCTCCGAAGACAGGGAGGCGCGCGGCACCACCACGAAGGCCGCGGCAGAGATTGAGCGTGGCGCCCAGCAGGCCACACCTGCGATCGATCAGACCATCCTTCCGAAGCTGGCAGCCGCGTCTGAGCAGGAGGCCTCAAGTAGCGATGCTCCTTCCAGTTCCTCTGGCTCGGAGCCCTCCCAGCCATCGACGCCCTCCCGGCCGTCGACCCAACCCAAGGCCCGAACCCGCGCCGCCTTCCCCTCCTGGCTGTCCTGGGCCGGCGCGGCCACGATGGGAGCTGCTCTGGCGCTCGGGATTGCGGAGCTGCGGCACGCCCGAGGGAAGAGCACCGCTCCGCCCGCTCCCACCGCCGAAGAATCGCACGTACCGCTTACCGACGCGCCCGATGCCGGAGTGGGAGACATGGCCCTGGCATCGGCCCAAGCCCTTCCTCGAAACCCTGCCCCCATTCTGGCCCTGGGGCTGCCGATGCCGAAGCAGCCCTTACCAGGCCAGCGCAAACCGCCCTGCGATCCCATTTTGGAAAGGACCATTAACGGGGGGTGCTGGTTGGGTCCCATCGGCACCCGGAAACCACCCTGTGGCAACCTCGGATACGACTACGAGGGGAACTGCTACGCGCCAAACTTCAACGGTCCACGCCAACCCACCTCGGATCCGCCATGAGCCCGTTACCGCGCGGTGCTGTCACGTCTCCGTCGGCGCCACGCCGTATACGAAGCCACCAGCGCCCCGGCCAGCGCGCCCGCTAAGGCTCCCGCGGCCCGCCGTGACAGACCTCCGTGCGTCGGCGCCTCCATCCGGAACGTCTCCAGTGAGGCCCGCACCTCTGGCGCCAGCTCCTCCCACCGGGCCGCTGGCGCGCTCACCGTCACCACCGCATGCCGGCCCTCGGACGCCAACCCCGCCACCAGCACTGTCCTCACCTGCCCCGCCTCCTTCAACGTCCCCAGCACCTCCACGCGCGGCTCCGGCCCCACCACCCGCTCCACCCGCTCCGGCACCAGCGTCAGCCCCAGCTCCTTCTCGAAGTGCCGCACCACCGCCGCCGCGAAGTCATCGCGCTCCGAAGGACTGGCCGAGAACGTCCCCTCGACCACCGCCACCAACACCCTCGCCGCCTCCGCCCCCTCCCCGTCCGACAGCGAAGCCGACAAGAACCGAGGCGCCCCCGGCTGGAGCGCCACCGCCCCAGCCCGGGTCCCCGCGTACGGCTCCTGCCGCACCATCAGGAAGCCCGCGGGCGGACGGAAGCTGTAGCCGTCCTTGCGCAGCTCGGAGCCGAGCGCGCCTTGCACTGCCAGCAGGCTGGCGAGGAGGGAGGAGAGGAACATGGGCCTGCTCCAAGGATAACCCCGTGCGCGCCATCCTCCCCGCACGTTAACCTGCCCCCGCAATGACCCCTGAAGCCCGGGCCGAGATGCAGGCGCGAGCCGAACGTGCCCTGCGGCGCGGAGAACTGGCCGACGCGGTGGGCCTCTATGAGGCGCTCGCCCAGGCGTTCCCCGCCGATGAAGCGCTCGCCCAGAAGCTCGCCCTCCTCCGCGAGTCCCTCCAGCCCATGGAGCTCCAGAAGGCCCGGCCGCCCCCACGCGAGGAGCTGCTGCCGCTCGGCCCCTCCTCCCCCGTTCAGGAGGGAGAGCGCCTCTTTGCCCTGGGCGACTACGCCGGCGCCGCTGCCGCCTACCGCCGCGCCCTTCAGGAGCGTCCCGGCAACGAGCTCCTCCAGGAGCGCCTGCTGGAGCTGTACCGCCTGGCCACCGCCTCCCCCGCCCACTCCCCCACCGATCGGGCGCTCCCCAAGGAGCGCGAGCACCGCCTCCATGCCCTGCTGGACAGGCTGGCGGCCCGGCGCCGGCTCAAGCGCGAGTGACCGGGTTTCGTCTCCCTCCTTATAAAGCAACGAAGTTCTGGGCCTTCTCCGACGCACCGCGCGATTCACGCGTTGCGCACCCAGGGGGTGGGTCCTACAATCCCGCCCCGACGCTGCTGTCATAGGCGCTGAACCCTTCCCTGACACCTGCGTCCGACTTTTATGCCCCAACCCCTGCGACTCGGAGTGCTCACCGGTGGCGGCGACTGCCCCGGGCTCAATGCCCTCATCCGAGGACTGGTGAAGCGCGGCGTCTACGAGTTCGGCCACGAGTTCGTGGGCATCGAGAACGGGTACATGGGCCTGGTCGAGCCCGAGCTCACCCGCCCCCTCACCGAAGAGGACACCCGCGGCATCCTCCCCAAGGGCGGCACCATCCTCGGCACCTCCAACAAGGCCAACCCCTTCGAGTACGCCGTCAAGGAGGACGGGAAGTGGGTGGTGAAGGATCTGTCCGACGTCGTCCTCCGCCGCGCCGAGGAGCTGAAGCTCGACGGCCTCGTCGCCATCGGCGGGGATGGCACGCTGACGATCGGCCACAAGCTCACCGAGAAGGGCCTGCGCGTGGTCGGCTGCCCGAAGACGATCGACAACGATCTGTCCGGCACGGACCAGACGTTCGGCTTCGACACCGCGCGCGGCATCTGCACGGAGGCCATCGACCGGCTGCACTCCACCGCCGAGGCCCATGACCGCGTCATGGTGGTGGAGATCATGGGCCGCCACGCCGGCTTCCTCACGCTGGACAGCGGCATCGCCGGCGGCGCGGACGTCATCCTCATCCCGGAGATCCCCTACAACGTGGACTCCATCGTGGAGAAGATCCGCCGCCGGGGCAGCGCCAAGCGCAGCTTCTCCATCATCGCCATCGCCGAGGGCGCCTACCCCGCGGGCGGCAACGTGGCCGTGGCGGAGAAGGCCGAGGACATCCCCGGCCGCGGCGTGGTGCGCCTGGGCGGCGCGGGCAAGGTGTGCGCGGACCTGCTGGCCCAACACATCGAGGCGGAGATCCGCGTCACCGTCCTGGGCCACCTGCAGCGCGGCGGCACGCCGTCAGCCGCGGACCGGGTGCTGGCCACGCTCTACGGCTGCAAGGTGCTGGATCTGGTGCGCGACGGGCAGTGGGACCATATGGTGGCGCTGCGCAACGGGAAGATCGTCACCGCGCCCCTGAGCGAGTCGCGCAAGGAGCGCCGCGTGGACCCGAACGGCGAGACGGTGCGCTTCGCCAAGAGCATGGGAATCAGCTTCGGGGACTGAGGGTGGGGCACCTGACACGATGACGCTCGTTGGCCGCCAGATCGGTCGTTACCGCATCCTCGAGCAGCTCGGCTCGGGGGGCATGAGCGTCGTGTACAAGGGGCTCGACACCGCCCTGGATCGCGAGGTGGCGGTGAAGGTGCTGCACCCGCACCTGGCCGGCCGGGACGAGTCCCGCCGCCGCCTGGCCCGCGAGGCCAAGGCCGTGGCCCGGCTCCACCACCCCAACATCCTCGAGGTCTTCGACTTCTCCGCCGCCGACGCGCAGAACGCGTACATCGTCACCGAGTACATCCGTGGCCGGACGCTGCGGCAGTACCTGGACGAGGGCGGCATGGACCCGCCCGAGATCGCCGCCATGCTCATCCACGAGCTGGCCGCGGCGCTCGCCCACGCGCACGAGGAAGGCGTCATCCACCGCGACCTCAAGCCCGAGAACGTCATGGTGCGCGAGGACGGCGTCCTCAAGCTCATGGACTTCGGGATCGCCAAGCTCCTGGAGACCGACGAGCGGATGACCGTCACCGGCGCGCTGGTGGGCTCGCCGGCGCACATGGCCCCCGAGATCATCGAGGGCCTGGAGGCCGGCCCCGAGGCGGACGTCTTCTCTCTGGGCATCATGCTCTACGCCTTCGTCACGGGCCGGCTGCCCTTCACCGCATCCAACACGACGGCCACGCTCAAGCGCATCCTGGATGGGACCTACGAGGATCCGCGCCGCCGCGTGGCCTCGCTCTCGGACGAGCTGTCGGAGATCATCTCCCACTGCCTGCAGCGCGACCGGCACAACCGCTACCCGACCGCGGGCGGGCTGCGCGACGCGCTCGCCGACTACCTCACGGGCCTGGGCTTCCCTCGCGTCACCGAGGAGCTGGCCTCCTTCTTCGCCGACCCGGTCTCCTACAAGAAGGCCGCCCGCCAGCGCATCGTCACGGTGCTGCTGGAGCGCAGCGAGCACCTCCTCGCCGAGAAGCGCACCCCGCGCGCGCTGGCCAGCCTCAACCAGGTGCTCGCCCTGGACGGGCAGAACACCCGCGCCCTCGCGTTGCTCGACGGGCTCAACCGCGCCAAGCGCCACCGGCTGTGGATGAAGCGCGGCCTCCATGCCGGCGTGGTGCTCGCTGTCCTCGCAGCGCTCGGCACGGGGGGGTACTTCCTCCTGCGCTCGCACCCGGCCACCGGAGAGCCCGCCGGGCCGGAGACGCCCCACCCTGGCCAGCCCGCCGACCCGGCCACGAAGCCACCTGAGCCTTCCACGAATCCGCAGGCGGCCGATCCTGCCCTCCAGCCGCCCACGCCGCTCCCGGTTCCCGTGGACGCCCCGCACCCCGGTCCTGGCGAGTCCTCCTCCGAGGATCCGGCCACGGCGAAGAAGCCCCAAGTGCGCACCGACCCCCGGATCGAGTCCTCGCGCCCGGCGAAGGTGCGCGCCTCCATCCTCGTGCGTCCCTATGGCGCGATCCAGGTGGACAAGGAGGCCCCGAGCCCCCAGCCTCTGGCGCAGCATGATCTGGAGCTGGCGCCCGGACGCCACACCATCACCGTGCGGTGCGAGTGGTGTGAGGACGCGGTGGAGACCATCGACGTGGTGGCGGGCGCGGAGAACGTCTTCCGGCTGCGCGCCCAGCTCAAGCCCTCGCGGCTGTCCTTCGACTATCAGCCCTCCGAGGCGCAGGTGCGCGTGGGCGAGGAGCGGCGAACCGCCCGAGAGAGCCTGGAGCGTCCGTTCGACGTCCGCTCACCGCGCGGCCCGGCCAGCTTCCAGCACCGCGTGGAGTACGAGGTGAGCTATCCCGGCTACCGGACGGAGAAGCGCGCGGTCATGGTCGAGCCAGGCAAGCCCATCACCCTGCGCGGGAGCCTCGTCGCCGAATGAGCCGTGGCCTGCCGCTCCTGCTCTGCCTGCTCCCCGTGCTCCTGGGGCCGGTGGCGGCGCGCGCGCAGGACTCGGACACCGAGCTGGCCGGCATCCGCGCCGCCTTCGAGTACGGCAAGTACGCCGAGGTGATCGAGCGCACGGGGGCCCGGATCGATCGGGGCAACCTGAGCGACGAGCAGCTCGTGGATCTGCACGAGCTGGCGGGGCTGGCGGCCTTCAACCTCCAGCGGCTGGGAGACGCGGAGCGGCACTTCAGCGCCCTGCTGCGGCTGGAGCCGGATCACAGCCTGGATCCCTTCGTCGTGCCGCCGCCCGCGGTGGCCTACTTCGACAAGCTCAAGCAGCGGCTGGACTCGGAGCTGGACTTCCTGAGGCAGGAGCGCCGGCTGAGGCAGGAGCGCGCGCGCGTGGAGGCCGAGCGCCGGGAGCGTGAGCGCCTGGCCGCCGAGGAGCAGCGCCGGCGCGCCGAGGCCCTGGCCCGCCAGGTGACGGTGCGCACGGTGGAGAAGCGCAACTTCCTGGTGAACTTCGTCCCCTTCGGGGCGGGCCAGTTCCAGCAGGGCCGCAGCAGCCTGGGCATCGTCTTCGCCGCCTCCGAGGGCGCGCTCGCGGTGACGAGCGTCATCGCCTACTTCGCCTACGAGGCCCTCTTCGAGACGGACACCGTCGAGGTGGACGACGTGCTCACCGAGACGGGCAAGGCGACCCTCACCGTGCGCTACATCCCCACCAACCGCGCGAACCAGGCGGACGCGTGGCGGCTGCTGAAGATCGGCTCGGCCGCGGGCTTCTACAGCGTCTACGCGCTGGGCGTGGCCGACGCCCTCTACCACCACGAGGATCAGGTGGTGAGCACCACCATCGAGGAGCGTCCCACCCCGCCACCCTCCCCCGCGCCCGCCAGAGGCAGCAGCCCCGCGGCCCACCTCCGCCTCTACCCCACCTCCGGGGGGCTCGGCGCCGGCCTCGCCCTCACCTTCTAGCTCCCGCACCTCAGGAATCGCTCTATGGCCAGCCTCAGCGTCCGTACCCCTGACGGAAAGGTCCGCACGCTCCCCCTGATCAAGCGCATCACCAGCATCGGGCGAGGGCCGGACAACGACATCCCGCTCGATGATCCCGCCGTCCCGGACAGCGCCCTCCACGTGCAGTTCGACGGCAGCCGCTTCACGGTGGGCAGCCTCGGGGCCACCTTCCAGGTCAACGGCAAGAAGCGCGACTCGCACGTGCTCGCCTCGCAGGATGTCATCCGCGTGGGCGGCACCGAGCTGACGTTCTCCCGGGACGATGCCCCCATGGCTCGCCCCGTGCCCACCCCCTCGCCGGACTCCGTCACCTCGGACGAGTCCCACACCGCCGAGATCCCCGGTGTCCCGGGCCGCGAGCTGGCGATGCTGCGCAGGCTCACGACGTTCAGCGAGCGGCTGCTGGGCAGCTACGATCTGGACAAGGTCCTCGAGAGCCTGATGGACGAGGTCATCGAGGTGACGCGCGCGGACAAGGGCTTCCTCATCCTCATGGAGAGCAACGAGCCGCGCGTGAAGGTGGCGCGCAACCTCGCGCGGGAGAACATCGAGGACGCGGTGGAGAAGCTGTCGGACTCCATCATCTCCAAGGTGGTAAAGGACCAGAAGCCGATCATCATCGCGGACGCCATCGACACGCCCGAGTTCAAGGCCAGCGAGTCGGTGGTGAACCTCAAGGTCCACTCCGTCATGTGCGTGCCGCTGACGCACAAGGGGGAGCTGTTCGGCCTGCTCTACGTGGGAAATGACAGGCTGGTGAACCGCTTCGAGCCCAAGAGCCTGGACATGCTCACCATCTTCGCGGCCCAGGCCTCGCTGATCCTGCACAACGCGCTGCTGGTGAACGAGCTGAAGCTGGACAACACCGAGCTGCGCAAGAAGCTGGAGGACCAGCGCTACGGCGACATCGTCGGCGCGTGCCAGGGCATGAAGGACGTCTTCAAGCGCATCGACAAGATCGCGCTCACGGACATCTCCGTGCTGATCACCGGCGAGACGGGCACTGGCAAGGAGCTGATCGCCCGGGAGATCCACCGGCACTCGCCGCGCGCCAAGGGCCCCTTCATCACCATCAACTGCGGCGCCATCCCCGAGAACCTGCTGGAGAGCGAGCTGTTCGGCCACGTGAAGGGCGCCTTCACGGGGGCCGTCGTCACCCGGCCCGGCAAGTTCCAGGCGGCCATCGGCGGCACGCTCTTCCTGGACGAGATCGGCGAGATGCCGCTCCAGCTCCAGGTGAAGCTCCTGCGCGCGCTGCAGGAGAAGGTCGTCTACAAGGTCGGCGAGAACCGCGGCGAGGCGGTGGACATCCGCGTGGTGGCCGCGACGAACAAGATCCTCGAGGAGGAGGTGAAGCGGAACACCTTCCGCGAGGATCTCTACTACCGGCTCAACGTCGTCACCCTGAAGCTGCCCCCGCTGCGCGAGCGCGGCGAGGACGTGATCGTCCTGGGCAAGTTCTTCCTCCAGAAGTACTCCAAGGAGTTCAGCTCCAAGGTGAAGGGCTTCACCCCCGCTGCCACCGTGGCCATGAAGAAGTACGCCTGGCCGGGCAACATCCGCGAGCTGGAGAACCGCATCAAGAAGGCCGTGGTGCTGGCCGACAAGCCGCTGCTCGGGGCGGACGATCTGGATCTCAAGCCGGAGAACCTGGAGCCCATCATGCCCCTGCTCCAGGCCAAGGAAGAGTTCCAGAAGCGCTACATCAACGAGGTGCTCGCCCGGAACAACGGCAACCGCACCAAGACGGCCAAGGATCTGGGCGTCGACCCGCGCACCATCTTCCGCCACCTGGAGAAGCTGGAGGCCGAGAAGTCAGGCAAGCCCTTGCCTCCCGAAGAGGAGGAGCTGCTCTAGCCCCCGTGACGCCGCTGTCACGGTCTCCCGCCCTCCCCTGAGCTGCCCTCGCTCCAAGTCCCCGAGCTTCCTATGGAATCCTCTCGTTCTCCCCTGGCCAAGGGATTGCTTGTGCTCCTGCTCCGGTGGCTGGGGCTGGCATGGGTGGTGGGCGTGGCGGGCGGGTGCCTCGTCCCTCAGGACGACACGCTCCTGGAGGGCATCCCCCAGCGCCGCAACCGTCCCCCTCGCATCGTGGAGAGCCAGGTGCAGCCTCCGGAACCGATCATCCGAGACTTCGGCGCGGGAGACCTGTGCGAGCTGGACTTCTCCGTCATCGTCGAGGATCCGGACGTGGACGATCTCGTCACGGTGCGCTGGTACCTGGACTACGACAGCCAGAATCCCACCGGGGCATACCGCGAGTTCCAGCTGGCCAACAACGGCCAGCCGCAGCGCGGAGATCGCGCCACGCTGCGCATCAACCTGCGGGCCGCCAACAGCCCCCTGAGCGCTCCGGGCGAGCACCTGGTGGAGGCGCTGGTGGCCGACACGCGCCTGGTCGGCCGCGAGCCCGTGCCGCTCAGCCAGATCACGCTGGATGGCGGAGGCGTGATCATCAACCCGGGCTACGTGGTGACGCATGCGTGGTTCGTCAACACGGTGAGTGGAGAGTGCCAATGAGCCGCCTGCGCCTGACGCTCCGGGTGCTGCTGGCGCTGGCCGTGGCCGGCTCCGGCTGCGCCTACCTGCCGGACGATCCCAAGGAGAGCACGCTCGTCTGCCGCAACGATGCGGAGTGCACCGAGGGCGAGGTGTGCTTCCTGGACGGGTGCGGAAACCCAGGGCAGTTCATCGTCGTGGAGGTGACGGCCAACCCGAGGGCGGGCCTGCACGCACAGGATTTTTCGGTGGAGAACCTGCGGCCCCAGCAGAACCTGGAGCTCTTCGGGCGTGCCACCCTCCAGGGCCAGGTGCGCCGCGAGACGCTGCTGCCGAGCCCGGAGAGCAGCACCATCGCCTACTCGAGCCCCGTCTCCGTGCGCGCCTCTGGCGAGAGCCTGCTGATCCCCGGCGTCATGCGCCGCTACGAGGCCAGCCTGGTGCCGGACAACGGCAGCTTCCAGCTCTCGGTGGGCTCCGGCAGCTACACGGTGACGCTGACCGCCGAGGATCCGCAGGTGCCCCCCGTGTCGGAGCTCCGCGTGGTGGAGCCCGGCCAGGCGGTGCCGCTCCAGTTCGTGCTGCCCGCCTCCACCGCTGTCACCCGGCTGGCCGGCAAGGTGGTGCGGGTGGGCACCACGCTGGTGGAGGCGGACCTGGAAGTGCAAGCGCTGGATGACTCGCTGCGCCCCCTCTCCCAGCGTGTCCCCGTGGTGCGCGCCACGGGCGACTTCCTGCTGGCGATGCCTCCCTCGGCGGCGAAGCTGGAGCACGTGCTCGTCCAGGTGACGGCCCCGCGCGCCGAGACGCTGGTGCCGCAGAAGGCCTTCACCGTGGATCCGCGCCCCGGCATCACCGCGCCGCTGGAGCTCGGCGACTATGGCGAGCCGGTGACGGTGCAGGGCCGCGTGGTGAACCGGGACGGCCAGCCCGTGGCCAACGCCTCCGTGTACCTCCAGGGAAAGGTGGGCGGCGGAGGGCAGTTCCGCAGCCGCACCGCCACCACCGGCACGGACGGGCGCTTCGAGCTGCTCTCCCTGCCGAGCCACCCGGACACCCCGCTCACCCTGTACGCCGTGCCGCCGCCCGGCACGTCCGCCGGCATCACCCTGCAGCCCACCGCCATTCCCCGCGGGGGTGTCACGCTCAAGGACATCGTCTGCCCGGACAAGGTCGTCGCCGGGGGCACGCTGATGCGGCCCGAGGGGCTGCCCGCGGCCGGCGTGCGCGTGGTGGCCGAGCCCGTGGGCGAGGTGATGGGCTGGCCTCGCCCCGCGGTGGGCACGGAGGCGGAGGCCGCCACGGACGAGGACGGCCGCTACCGCCTGCGGCTGGATCCGGGCGAGTACCGCTTCGACTTCATCCCCGCGGAGAACCTGCCGCGCGTCAGCCGCTTCGTCACGGTGCTGCCCTCCACGGAGCTGCTGGAGGTGGCGCCCTTCACCCTCTCGAAGGGCCGCCGCATCACCGGGCTCGTGACGCTCCCCGAGACGGACCTGGCGAACCCCACACCCGGCGTCCCCTACGCCTCCATCCGCTTCTTCCGCGTGGTGAACGTGGAGGGCAAGCCCACTGCCGTGCTGCTGGCCCAGACGGTGGCCGACAGCACCGGCAACTATGCCGCCACCCTGCCCACGCGCTGAGGCCTGGGCAGGGAGTGTGGTGGGCACGCCTCCGCAGCGCGCCGGGTGCTGCCTGGGCCCCGGCGGCTCACGCGAGCTGCCGGTAGCGCGCGATGTCCGGCGGCGCCCCGAGCATGTCCGGGAGCTGGGCGAAGATCTTCTGGAGGTGCGGCAGCGCCAGGTGCGTGTTCAGATCGGCCTCGGTCTCCCACTCCTCCAGGAGCGTCAACACCGCGGGGTTGCTCCGATCCTTCATGACCGAGTACCGGCGGCAGCCCTTCTCCTTCCGGGTTGACTCGATGACGGACTCGATCAGCTTCCAGAGGGCCTCTTCCTTGCCGGCCCGGGCCTGCAGCTTCGCGACGACATAGACAATATCATCCTGCATGTGGAACCCTCCCTGGTGGGTAGGACCACGTTACCAGGAACCGGGCGTGAGAACCGCTGGGAATCCTGCGGGTGACTCAGGCACCGCTGGCGGCGTCAGCGCTGGGTGCGATGGATCAGCTCGTTCAGGGGCGCGGTGTGGTGGAGCATGTTGCGCGCGTGCTCGGCGCCCAGGATCGGCAGCTTCGAATCGGTGAGCAGCCCCGCCTGGCGCATGATCGTCGCGGTGTCCCAGTAGAGGTTCTCCGCGGAGATCCGGCCGCCCTCGGTGTAGACCACCACCACCATCGCGAACTCGATGGGCTTGCCCGTCGGAGGGACGCCCGGCAGCACCCAGTCCATCTGGATGGTGTGGGTGAACTTGATGACGAGCTCATCCACCACGCGGCTGGCCCCGATGGTCCGCGACACGGAGGTGACCTCGAGATCCGGCGGCAGCTGGTTCAGGAAGTGCTTGGCGTAGAAGGTGCGGAGCTCCTCCCTTCCCCGGCCGCCCACCATCGTCGGGACAATGGTGACGCGCGGGTTGTCCGTCATCGTCCCCAGAGCCTCTTCCGGGCTCTTGTGGGCGAACTCCGACTCCAGGTGCTTGTCCCAGAGGGAAGTGATCGCCTTCTCCGCGGACGCCAAAGACTCACTCATGGCTGAAACCTTTCTCGAGCAAATGTGAAGTGGCTTCGTGGGCCCTGGAGGCGTAGCCAATGCGCCAGGAGGTCCCGGGCCAAGGTTAGCAACGACTCTCCGCGCGCACCTAGCCAACGGGCCTTCACACATGGTCCTTCAACGCCCGACAGAACCTAGGTGCAGGTGCACCCGACCTGATGGGTCCCGACGCCGGAAATCACGCTCAGGGTAGGCGGCCGGCGGCCGAGTTCCTGCGCGCGGCGTCGAAGGCCGCCTGGAGCGCCTCTACCGCGCCGCCCACCTCGCCGGCGTACTGCACGGCGTGAATGGTGTAGAGGTCCTGCACTTCCTCGAGCCGCTCGAATACCGTGCGCAGCTCTGCTCGCTCGCGGGACTTGAGGGCACACCGGCTCTCGCGCTCGCGCACGCGCTGCAACCAGACATTGCGGAAGCGGATCCACTCCTGGTCCACGCTGCGGGCGGGCGCGGTGCGCACCAGCGTCTCGCGCTGCGTCTCCAGCTCCGTCCACAGGGTCTGCGCGGCGTCCAGGCACTCCCGGAAGGACATCACCTGGTCCGGCTCAGCGGACGGCAGCTGCTCGGGCGTCATCGCCGTGACGGAGCCCGTCACGTTCACGATGATCCACAGGCTGAAGAGCGCGGAGACGAGGATGTGGACCCCGTACGCGGCGGCTCGGAACGGACGGAAGCGAGGATCTTTGCTGGGGTCGACGTCAGGCACGGAGCCTCCGTCTTACGACCCAGGCCCGCGCCTGGCAACGACGGACTGATGTGGCAGGTAGGGCGGCAGGAGCATCCGTCCCCCACCCGACGGCGCGAGCCGCGCTCATGGCCGCCTGGCCGTCCGGGAGCCAGCCTTCGCCCCCAGGTGCTTCGCGATCCAGTCCTCGACCTCCGCCGCGGGCTCGTCCTCCTTCACGCTCTTGTACGCGGCCACCGAGCTCCTGGCGGCGGCCAGCACCTCCTCACGCTTGCGGCCCAGGGACTCCAGCGCCCGCGCCTGGGCGTAGTAGGTGTCCCCCCGGGTCCGCGGATCCGCCGACAGCGCCAGGACCCGCGCGAAGAGCGGGAGCGCGCGCGCGGCCTCCCCCAGCTGGAGGTAGCTCAGGCCCAGGCCCGCCGCCGAGTAGGTGACGGTGGCGTGGTCCTTGCCCAGCGCCTTCTCCTTGAGCTCCAGCCCCTTCTGATAGGCCTCCCTGGCCTCCCGGTACTGATCCTTCGCCAGGTAGACCTCTCCCAGCAAATCGTAGGCGGTGCTCGTCTCGGAGTGTTCGGGGCCGAAGGCGGAGGTGTAGATCTCGAGCGAGCGCTTCGCGTGGAGCTCGGCCTTGTCCAGATCGTTCAGGCGGGAGAAGGTCTGGGCGAGCGAGTAGTGGAGGATCCCGGCGATCGGGTGCGTCGGTCCGCTCACGCGCTCGCGGAGGGTGATCGCCTCCTGGATCACGCGGCTGGCCTCCTCGAAGCGGCCGTCCCGCCGGTAGGCGTTCCCGATGCTGCCCAGGATGCTGGCGCGGCGGACGTGGTCCACTCCGAGGACCTTCTCGGTGAGCTGGAGCGAGCGCTGGAGGACGACGAGCGCCTCGGGGCACTGACTGTGGCGCGAGTACATGACCCCCACGTAGTTGAGCAGCTCGGCCTCGAGCTCCTCGTTGCCGCCCATCCGCGCGAGCCCGGCCTTCGCCACCTCGCTCCACTGGAGCGCGTCGTCCTTGCGCTTCAGGTTGGAGCTGATGGCGAACACGAGCATGGACGCGGCTCGCGTCAGCACCCCGTCATCGCGCGAGGCGAGCGCGGTGTGGAAGGACTGGACGAGGTGCTGCTCCGCGGCCTCGGGCTCCCCCGCGCGCGCCTCCAGGACACCGTGCCAGAGCAGCGCCTCCGCCTCCAGTGGCCGGTACCCCAGCGCGGTGGCCGCCTTCAGCGCCTGCTCCCCCACCTCCTTGCCCTGCTTGTACCGGCCCGCGTCGATCAGCGCCTTGAGCCGCGCGAGCTGGCCGGAGATGCGCTCGATCTCCTCCTGGGCCTTGGGCGACTCGGGCCGGGGCTCCACCTGGGACAGGCTCGTCACATCGGCGCAGCCCCCCAGCGAGGGCAGCAGCGCGATGGTGTCCACCGCCTTGGGCAGCAGCTCTGCGTCCACGGTGCTCAGCACGCCCGTGACGGCCTTCACGTCCTGGAGGCGCCGCTCCAGGCACACCACGCGCAGCGACAGCAGCGCCTCCGTCTGCTCTCCTCGGAGCCGGGTGGCGCGGCACGCCTCCGTGCTCGCCTCCACCCAGCGGTGCGTGTAGTCGTCCAGGAGGTGAGTGACGCGCGAGGCCACCTCGGCGGCCTCCGGCTTGCCGGTGGCCAGCAGGGCACTTGAGAGCTGCTGGCGGGCCGCGTCGTCCCACAGGCCCACGAGCTTCTGCTCCGCGCCGGTACACAGCAGGGCCTGGCGCTGGGAGGCCTGGTGGGCCAGCCAGGCATAGCCGCCGGTGCCCGCCACCAGCACCAGACTGGCCGCGGCCGCCACCCACCGCATCCGCCGCGGCTTGTACTCGAGCCGTGACAGCAGGGCCTCCATGGAGGGGAAGCGATCCTTCGGCTGCGGGGCGAGCCCGCGCATGATCGCCTGCCGGAGGAAGGCCGGCACCTTCGTGTCCTTGGGCGGCTCGAAGGCCCCGGTGACGGGATCCACGGGCCGCGGATCGCTGGAGCGATCGCTGGGGCGGGAGGTGCCCTTGTGGGAGGAGCCCGGGCCGGACTCAGGGCCACGCTGGGATGAGCGCTGCCGGTCGAAGGGCCAGACGCCGTAGAGCGCCCAGTAGAGCGCCACGCAGAAGCTGAACTGGTCGGCGCGCGCGTCCGGCGCCTCCCCGCGGCGCTGCTCCGGGGACATGAACATGAGCGTGCCCACGGCGTGGCCCTGCTGGGTGAGCTGGGCCAGCCCCGGGGTCTCGTCGAGCGGCGCCCCCGGAGGCAGCGTGATCAGGGCCGGGTCGTCTCCCTCGCCCGCCTCCCGAGCCAGGCCGAAGTCGGTGACGCGCACGCGCCCGTCCTTGCCGATCAGCACGTTGTCCGGCTTGAAGTCGCGGTGCACCAACCCCGCCGTGTGGGCGCCCGCCAGCCCGCGGCCTGCAGCCAGGAAGGTGTCGAGCACCTCGCTCCAGGGGCGCGGCTTCTCCTTCACCCACTTCTTGAGCGTGGTGCCCTCCACGAACTCCATGGCGACGAAGACGCCCTCGCCCACCGTCCCCACGTCGTAGACGGAGATGACGTGCGGGTGGTTGAGGCGGGCCATGGCCTGGGCCTCGCGCTGCAGCCGGGCCTGCCCCACCGTGCGCCCCTCGGCGTGCTGCTTGTCCGTGCGCAGCAGCTTGATGGCGACGCGGCGGCCCAGCTCCGGATCCCACGCGGCATAGACGATGCCCATGCCGCCCTGCCCCACGCGCTCCAGGATGAGGTAGCGGCCCACCTGCTCGCCGCGATCGGGCGCGCGCCCCTCCTGGACCCACCGGGGCTTCGCGGGCTCGGGCGGAGGCTCCGGGGCGCGCTCCGGCGTGGCAAAGGCCGCACCGGTGACATAGCTGACCTCCTCCCCTTCCCCGGGAGGCGCCTCGGTGACGCCCTGCGCCTCGGCCACGCGCTCCGCGCACGGCTGGCACGTGGCCAGGTGCCGGTTCACCTCCGCGGCGCGCTCGGGAGGGAGCTGGCCGCGGAAGAAGCGGGCGATTTCGGAGGGATCGAGGTGCTCCATCGGAGAGTCTTCCTACGGGAGGGAGAGAGCTGCTCTCATTATCGGGGACTTCCGGCAGAAGTGTCCTTGGGAGCTAAAAACCCCAGGAGATCCAGAGATTTGGGTGCTCCCCCATCCATTTGCACGCAACTTTTTTTCTTGGCGCGTGAGAACTCAGGTGAGCGTTGTTTTTCTCTTCTGCCGAAGACCGAGGCGTTTGCCATGAGCCTGAAGATTGAGTCCCCTCGTCCGCCGCAGGTGTCGCGCCCCGAGGTGCGGAGCCCGGTGTCCCCCGGCTTTGCCAAGGGTGAGCCCGCGCCTTCCGCCACGCCCCGTCCGATCTCCGATGGCTTCGAGCGGGTGGCCCCCGGCGTGAGCAACAAGGTCCCCGGAGGGTCCGGGTTCGAGGGAGTCGGCTCGTCGCTCCGGCCCCTGCCGAAGCGGCTGGAGGGGTCCAAGCCCCTGGCGGACAACGTGGTGAAGTTCTTCGCCCAGGACGCCAAGCTCCGGGAGCTGGGCCACAGCGATCCGAGCAAGGCGCGTCAGGTCCTCCAGGCCTCCTTCCGGGCAGAGGGGTTGTCGGCGCGCGATGCCAAGCTCCTGACCCAGCGATACGCCTGGCCAGAGCTGGAGAGTGGACTCGGGAAGAGCGCGCTCACCGGCGCGGGCGCGAGCCAGGAGCTGAGTGACACGAGCGCGGGCAACACGACCCTCTCGGAGGATGGCGAGGTTCTGGCGGAGATCAGGACGACGGGCACGACCCGCCCCACGGATGGTCTGTCGCAGGAGACCATGGACAAGGCCATGGGCATGGTCGACGCGCTGGACCTCTCGCAGTTGAAGAACTGGGGCGACGTCGAGAAGCTCGGCAACGAGATCACTCGCAGCGTGGAGCTGCAGGACGGCGAGTCGAAGCAGGCCCTCGACGCCTACGTCGCCCTCAAGCTCGGCGAGCGCCTGGTCTCCGAAGGGATCGACCTCGGCAAGGCAGCCGGCGGCAAGCTTGGCTCCGGCCAGGACGGGTTCGAGGGGCTCCAGAATGGAGGCTTCGTCCCCGGCGAGCAGTTGGAGGAGCTGCCTCGAGAGCTGGAGCCGCACCGCGGGGCGCTCGAGAAGCTCACCGACACGCTGCTCCGGGACCCGAAGCTGGACAGCGACGCCAAGCTCCGCAAGGCGCTCTGGTCCGAGCTCAAGAGGCTGCCGCTCCAGGGCGACGCCGTGAGGCACGACGCCCGTCAGTACCTGCTGGAGGAGCTCTCCCTGCGGCAGGATCGGTACACCGAGTAGCACCTCCAGGCCCGGCCTCTCGCCCGCCTCCTTCGGGTGGCGGGCAAAGGCATTGTGTGCCCCTCCCACGCGGCGCTGCTGCCCGACTCAGTCCGGGCCGGCGCCGCGTCCTTGTTCGCCGCCTCCACCTCGGGCGGAACCTTCCCCACCCTCCTCCTCCTTCACCTCGCTTGAGAAGCATCGGCCCTGGCAGGTGACTCCTGTCACCGCTGGTGACTGCAAACACCACGTCGCCTGGTGTCTCCACTCACCACTTCGAGGCCGCGCTCTCTCAAGATCTGAGTGCAAGTTCCTCAAGTTCTTGGGGACTGCTCTTTCTGCTCCTCTGCTTCATGTCGCGGCATAGGGGGTGCAGTAGGGCCATGGCGTACCCGCCACCCTTTTCAGGGCGGCCTTTCCCCAGGACAAACGCCATGCGCACCTCCTCTACTGCCGTCACCGCTGATCGTCTCTTCAAGCCCGCCGAGCCCCAGCCCGTCGCCAAGGTTGCCGAACTTCCCAAGGCCTCGCCTGCCCTGCTTCAGGTGAAGGACGGCGTGGATGCGCAGAGGAAGGAGCTGGTCGCGCTGCAGGGCCGGCCGTTGAGCGCGGAGGTCCAGCACGGCGCGCAGAGCAACCGGTTCACGCCAAGCGATGGACGCGCGCTGAGACGAATCGTGGATCTGCTCGGAGATGGGCGGCTGCCGGTGAAGCTGGGCGAGGAGCAGCGGGGCGTGTTGCGGCGCGCGGCCGACTCCCTCGAGGGCCAGCCCGCGGGGCGGCACCTGAAGGCGAAGGAGGTCCTCGAGGGCCTGCTCAAGCAGGGCACGTCCCCGCTGCGCCTGGACAAGAAGCAGCTGGAGACGCTGCACGAGTCGCTGGAGGAGTTCGTCTACGAGCAGAAGCTGCAGGGCATGTCGGACGAGCAGCTGGAGGCCGAGCTGAAGCAGCAGAAGGAGATCCTCGAGGACGCGAAGAGCGGTCCGGTGAAGGACTCCGACGCGGCGCGCGAGGCCCGGGAGCGCATCGCCTCCCTCAAGGAGGAGAAGTCCCGGCGGATCCTGGCCGATCCGAACACTCCGCCCGAGCGGGTGGCTCGGGCGCTCAAGAACCTGGATGACGCCGCCCTGCGCGCCGAGGAGCGCCGTCTCCAGAAGGGCATCGAGAACGCGGACAACCCGGCCGAGCGTCAGGCCCTGGAGGAGCGCCTCGCGGCGGTGCGGAGCGAGAAGGCGCAGCGCGTGGTGGACGACCCGTCCACGTCACCCGTGAAGTACGACGATGCGCTCGATGACCTCAGCGATCCGGCGCTGACCGCCGAGCAGTCCGAGCAGCAGGCGCACTATGACGAGCTGATGGCGCAGGCGCAGCAGGATCCCTCGCGGATGCAGGACCCGAAGTTCGTGGAGGATCTGCAGAAGACGGCCCGGAACCTGGAGTCGCTCAACGGCGAAATGAAGGAGCGCGGGCTCTCCGCGCAGGCTCCCTCGGCTCCCTCGGAGGACACCCAGGCCCCCGAGGAGACTCCCGCGGGGGATGCGGCGCCGGGCGCTGGCGGCGCCCAGGGACAGGGCACCTATGCGGTGCAGCCGGGGGACACGCTCTCGCAGGTGGCGGCGGGGATCAGCGCCGCGAACGGGGGCGTGCCGGATGCGCAGACGGTCCTCAACGACATCGTGCGGATGAATCCGCAGATCGAGAACCCGGACCTCATCTACCCGGACCAGCAGATCAACGTGCCGCAGTACGGGGCGGGCAACCCGGGCTCCGGTCCGGGGACGCCTTCGACCGGAGAGCCCACCGAGCCCACCGGGCCCACCGAGCCCACCAAGCCGGGCACCTCCACGCCGGGCGCGGTGATGTCGCCGGAGGAGGCCTTCATCTGCCAGTTCACCGAGGGGACGTACAACCCCACGGGCCCGTCCCACAGCGCCAACTGTGGCCCAGCCAGCCTGGCGATGGGGATGGCCTACACGGGGCGGATGCCGCCGGGGCTCAGCAAGGAGCAGCAGGTGGACTACGCGCGCGCGCTGATGAGCCCCGGCCGCGAGGCTGAGTTCACCTACGTGACCGACGCCAATGGCCAGCAGGTGCCGCAGCTCGATCGGGACTCCGAGTACACGGACGGCACGATGGTGCCCGATGGCATCCGGGCGGCGGGGGCCAACCCCATCTACGGCGAGAGCTGGGGGGATCTCGACGCGCAGCTCGAGGCGGGGCACCCGGTGATGGCGGGAGGCTGGGTGAGCGACGAGGGCGGTGATGGCCTGGCCTGGAAGCAGCAGTTCCCCGGCGGTGTCGGCCCGGGGGCCTATGGCACGGGGACCACCGGCCACCTGATCTCCATCCTCGGCAAGACGGCGGACGGCAAGTACATCGTCGCCGATCCGCTCTACGCCCAGGGCCCGGTGGAGATGACGAAGGAGCAGCTCGCGCTCTACTTCAGCCAGACCGGCGGCAGCCCGTCGTTCACCGCCCTGGCCTGAGCCGCCGCGGGAGCCTCCCGCGGCCGCGGCTCACCCCTTCGCCATGCTGCCCGGGACTGACGGGGGCAGGAGGACCCGGAAGCAGGTGCCACGGCCCGGCTCGCTCTCCACGGTGATCCGCCCACCGAGCCCCGTGATGATGCCATGGCAGATGGACAGCCCCAGGCCCGTGCCCACTCCCGCGGGCTTGGTGGTGAAGAACGGATCGAACAACCGGCTCAGGTTCTCGGGGGGAATCCCCATCCCCGAGTCCCTCACCTCCACCACCACCCACCCGTGCTCGTCCCGGTGGGTGGTGAGGCGGATCTCATGGTCCTTCACCTTCGCTCCCTCGGGAATGGCCTGCGCGGCGTTGACGAGCAGGTTGAGGAACACCTGCCCGAGCCGCGTCTCGTTGGCGTCGACGAGAGGCACCTCTCCGTACTCCTTCACCAGGCGCGCGCGGTGGCGGATCTCACTGCGCGCCATGTTCGCGCAGAGGTCCAGCACCGCGTGCACGTCGACGGGCCCGCGCCGCTCCCCGTCGCTGCGCGAGAACGTCTTCAGATCGCGCACGATCTCGCTGACCCGGCTGCTCCCCGTGAGCGTCTCCTGGAGCGCTTGCCGCACCTCCCCTCCTCGCGGTCCCGCCAGGCTCTCCCCGGCCTCCGTCATCGCGCGCAGCTCCTCGTCGATGAAGCGCAGGTTGCTCGTCATATAGGAGAGGGGGTTGTTGATCTCGTGCGCCACGCTGGCGGCCAGCGTCCCCAGTGAGGCCATGCGGTCCGCGGCGCGCAGCCGCTCCTGCACGGACTTCCGCTCGGTGATGTCGCGCACGATGGACACCACCGCCGGCTGGCCAGCGAACGTGAGCGGGAACGACACCCCCTCGCCCACCACCTGCCGGCCCGAGCGGTGCCGCCAGCGCAGCTCGGTGACTCCCCCGCCGAGCGCCTCGATGAGCGCGGCCTCCTCGCCTGGGAGAACGAGCTCCGCCACGCGGCGCCCCTGCAGCTCCTCGGAGCGCTCGTACCCCAGCATCGCGACGCCCGCCGGGTTGATGAAGAGCAGCGTTCCCTCGCGGTGGATGAGGATGGCATCCGGGCTGCGGTCAATGAGCGTCCGGAAGCGCGCTTCCTTCTCCAGGAGCTCCTGGTTGGCCTCGCGCAGGGCCGCCTCCGCCTTCTGCCGCTCCGCATACAGGCGCGCATTCTCGATGGAGATGGCCGCCTGCGTGCCGATATGTCCCAGCAGGGTGACGCGATCGGGGGAGAACACCTGGGTCGCCAGCGAGTTCTCCAGGTACAGCACCCCCTGGAGCTCCTCCTTGCGGCGCAGCGGCAGGCAGAGCACGGAGCGGGCCCGGCCGCGCAGCAGCTCCGCGTCACCCGGGAAGGCATGGGGCTGGGAGGTGTCATCGATGAGGACGACCTCGCCCGTGCGCCGCGCATAGGTCAGCAGCGCCCACGGCAGCTGCTGCTGCGCTTCCGGGAGCCTGGCCCCCGTGGCGTCCAAGAAGGCCACCCGCTCCAGCCTGTCTCCCTGCTTCAGCAGCAGCGCCCCGCGCTGAGCGCCCGCACTCTGCAGCGCCACGCGCATGAGCGTGTCCACCAGCCGCTCCAGGACGAGCTCACTGGAGACGGCCTGCTGCGCCTTCACGATGCTCAGCGCATCGAGCCGGTTGGGGCCCGTGCTCGTGCTGTCCTCTCCCATTTCGCGGAAGATGGCCACGGTGGGCCACAGGGCCTCGAGCTGCCGCGCCTTCCCCATGGCGCCCCACTGCCGGTACGCCTCCCAGGCCTCTCGCGCGCAGAGGGCCGCAATCCTCTCCATCCCCCTCGCCTTCCAGAAGCGGGCAGCCAGCTCCGCAGCCAGGGCGGCGTCGTGGACGTGGGCATGCTCGCGGGCGGACTGCAGGGCCTCCTCGTAGGCCCGCATCGCCTCCTCGTGCTGCCCCGTCACCCGCGCCAGCTCGGCCGACACCAGCCGCTCCGCCGAGCGGAAGTTCTCCGGGCACAGCCGGGCCCAGACGGAGAGCTGCTGGTGGTGCCGGCGGATGTCCTCCAGGAACTCCTCCTGCCGCGACGGCGGCGCCCCCTGGAAGCACGCGGCCAGGCTCAGGGCCCGGTAGAGCGCGAGGTCGAACCGGGAGATGTAGCCGCCCGCCACCCCCACCCACTTCGCCGCCGCATCCGAGGCCTGGCGCGCCTCCTCGTACGCGCCTCCCATGAAGCGCGACTTCAGCTTGGTGAGGAAATAGAAGAAGGACAGGAGCTGCAGGCCTCGGCTCGCCAGCCGGGCCTCGAGCGCCCCTTCGTCGAAGCCATCCCCGTTCAGAGACTCCAACGACTCCGAGCGCCCCCGCAGCTGTTGCACATAGCGCTGATAGAGGATGATGAAGAAGCCGATGTCCTCATAGCGCGCCTTGCGCACGATCTCGAGACGGGCCACCGCCTCCTGAGACACCTCGCCCAGCTCGCGCCCCATGAGCAGCTGATCCAGGACGATGTTGTCACAGCAGTAGCACATGCTCCGGAAGTCCCCTCTCAGGAGCGCCTGGCTGAAGACCTCCTGGAAGAGTCCATGGGAGACGGAGAACGGCCGGACCCAGCGGCTGATGAGCGCCAGCATGAACAAGACGCCACTGCGATGGGCGGAGAAGCCAGGGCGCTCCAGGAGGCGCTGGGCCAACACGCCGAACGCGTACCCCTCCTCATACTTCTCCTCCAGACCGACACAGGCCACATAGCCGTACGAGACGTAGGCATGCGCGGAGGCATCCGTGTTGCCATGGCGGATGGACAAGGCCACCATCCGGCAGAGGTGGTAGGGCAGCAGGCTCCCGCCGGAGTAGAGCGCCGGCACGGTCAGGTCGGCCAGAATGCCCATCGCCACCTTCAGGCGGGGATCCGTCATGGCCTGCAGCTCGGCGAGGCTCTCGATGGGGCGGTCTCCCAGGAGCGCCCACACCTCCGCGTTGGCAGCCTGCACCTCCTGCTGGGTGGGGTGGGCCGGCATCGGCATGCCGAACTTCTCCAGGCACTCGAGCAGGCACTCCACCGCGGCCTGAACCTCACCGGCGACCAGGTGCAGGGTGCTCTTGAGGCGGTACGCCTCGGCCATGTCCTGAAGCGTCCGCGCGCGAGGCAGCAGCTGCTCCACGCCCCTGCGCGCCTCGGCGATGTCTCCGCCCATGAGCTCGCAGCTCGCCTGATCCAGCCGCAGCTTGAACGTCAGCGCGTACTCTGTCTCCCAGGGGTCTCCGGGCAGCAGGGACACGGCGGTGGTGAAGAAGCTCACGGCCGAGCGCCAGGCCGCGGAGGCCTTGGCCCGCGCCCCCGCCTCGGCATTCAGCCGCGCCAGCCGATGCCGCTCCTCGCCATCCTCCATTCCCTCGACGCCCAGGTTCAGCTGCCCCACCACGTCGAAGAGCCGCTCGCGCAGCTGCTCGGACGAGAGGCTCGCCAGCAGCAGCCGTCCGATCCGCAGGTGCGCCGCCTTGCGCTCCGCCTCGGGGATGAGGGCATAGGCCGCCTGCTGGATGCGATCGTGCAGGAAGCCATAGTGGTCGGGGCCCGTACGCAGCACCACGTCCGCGCCCAAGGCCTGCTCCAGCTCCTTCTCCACCTCGAGTGCCTCGAGGCCGCACAGCAGGGCCAACGTCGGCACGGAGAACGCGTTGCCCAGGCACGCCGCCATGCGCAGCAGCCGCTGCGTCGAGGCGGGCAGCTGCTGGAGCCGTCCTGCCAGGAAGTCCACGACGTTGTCCGAGTACTCCCGGGCCCTCACCCCCGCCTCGTCCCAGCGCCAGCCTCCCTCTGGAGCCACCGACAGCAGCCCGTCCTGATGCAGCGTCTGCAACAGCTTCAGCAGGAAGAAGGGGTTGCCTCCTGTCTTCTCCTGCAGCACGCCGGCCAGGGCCCCCACCACCTCCTGCGCGGCCCCTGGCAGGGCATCCGCCACCAGCTGCCGTGTCTGCTCCAGCGCCAGGGCTCCCAGGTGGACGTCCCCCACCCGCACCCCTGCCTTGCGCGCCTCGTCCAGCGCCCGCATGAGGGGGTGGGACGCAGTCACCTCGTTGTCCCGGTACGCGCCCACCCACAACACCGGCGGCGTGTCGGCGTGCGAGGCGAGGAACTTCAGCAGCTCCAGGCTGGCGAAGTCCGCCCACTGCAGATCGTCGAGGAACACCACCAGCGGGCGCTCAGGCGCCGCGAAGACGCGCAGGAAGCGTTGAAAGACGCGGTGGAAGCGGTTCTGCGCCTCCTGGGGGGACAGCTCTGGGACGGGAGGTTGCGGGCCTGTGAGCCCCTCCAACTGGGGAACCAGATCCACCAGGATCTGCCCGTTGCCCTCGAAGGCCTCCAGCAGGCGCTGGCGCCAGCGCTCCACCTCCGCATCACCGCCCGCCAGCAGCTGCTGCACCAGCCCCTTGAAGGTCTGCGCCAGGGTGGCATACGGCACCTCGCGCCGGAGCTGATCGAACTTGCCGCTGAGGAAGAAGCCGTGCCGCCGCAGCACCGGCAGGTGCAGCTCGTTCACCACCGACGACTTGCCGATCCCCGCGTAGCCACGCACCAGGATCCACTCCGGGTGCCCTTCGTGAACCACGCGCTCGAAGGCCTCCAACAGCTGCCTCACCTCCCCCTCACGGCCATAGAGCCGCTGGGGCAGCTGGAAGCGGGCGGGATGATCCTGGCGGCCGAGCGGGAAGACCTCCCGTTGCCCCCGAGTGAGCCGCTCGCGGCACTCCTCCAGATCCGCCTTGAGCCCCTCGGCGCTCTGGTAGCGCTCCTCGGGCACCTTGGCCATCAGCTTGAGCACGAGGGCCGACAGCATGGGCGGAATGGACGGCTCGCGCTGGTGCGGAGGCACCGGGGCCTGGGCCAGATGCAGGTGCATCCACTCCAGCGCATCCCTGCCCTGGAAGGGCAGCGTGCCCGTCAGCAGCTGATAGAAGGTGATGCCCAGCGAATAGAAGTCCGTGCGGTAGTCCAGCGCGCGGTTCATCCGCCCCCACTGCTCCGGAGACATATAGGCTGGCGTGCCCTCCATCAGCGGAAGGGGCCCCGCCTGCACATGCTCCACCTGCTGCAACGTGGCGATGCCGAAGTCGATGAGCCGGGGACCTCCCGAGGAGGACAGGAGGATGTTGGTGGGCTTGATGTCCTTGTGGGTGATGCCTCGCCGATGGATCCCCGCCAGGGTCGACGCCAGGCTGAGGGCCAGCTCCAGGAAGCGGGTCGGCTCGAGCGGCTGCCCCACCTGCTCCGAGAGATCCCCGCCTTCGATGTCTTCGAGCACCAGCAGGGGCCTGCCCTGGTGCAGCTGGTAGGCATGGGCCCGGATCACTCCCGGCGTCCCCTCGAGGCGCTGCAACAGGCTGTACTCGTACTCGAGGCGTGCGTGCTCGCGGGGCCCCGGGTGCTCCGAGCGCGGCGTCTTGATGACGACAGGCACCCCATCCTCCACGCGAAGGGCGCGGTAGAGAAGATGGGAGCCCCGAGCCTGGAGGAGGCCCAGGAGCCTGTAGGCGGGGGATTCGATCATGGCGAGGCTTGCATCATCACCGACCGCACCTGCCAGCAAAATTCCATCAGGACTGTCTCAAAAAAGGCAAGGCCCGAGAGAGGAACTCCTCTCCCGGGCCCAGGTGGCCAGCCTCTGCTTCCCGAGAGGGCCTACTGCGCTGGAGTCGGCGTGGGAGCCGCCGGGGCCGGAGCCGCAGCAGCCGGGGCCGGGGCCGCAGCAGCCGGAGCCGCGGGAGCGTCGGGGATCAGGCCCGCCTGGCGCTTGGCGGAGTTGAGCCGCGCCTTCATGGCCCCCAGGTACTGGCTGGCGGGGTAGTTGCCGATCGCGTCGCGGATGGTGGCCAGCGCCTTATCCAGCTGGTTGGTCTCCTGGTACGACTGGGCCAGCAGCACCATGGCGTAGTCACGCGTCTTGGACTTCTTGTCCCCTTCCACGAAGCGAGCCAGCAGCGGCGCGGCCTTGTCGTGCTGGTTGATGCTGTTGTACGCGGCGCCCAGGAAGAAGGAGGCGTCCAGGGCGTCGGCCTCGCTGGGGTTCATCGCCATGAAGCGCGCCAGATCGTCCGCGGCGGCCTTCATCTCGTTGCGCCGGAAGGCGGCCTTGCCGCGCTCGAAGGCGGTGTCGCCGATCTCCTTGCGCAGCAGGGCGGCGCGGTCGTTGAGCGCCTGGCGCTCCAGCACGGACAGCCGCGAGGTGTCCAGCTTCACCAGCGCGTCGATGCCCTTGAGGCGCTCGTCACCCGGCAGCGTGGTCATCAGCTTGTAGACGTCCGCCGCGGCGCGCTGGGAGCTCTGGTTGGCGGCCAGCTCCGCGCGCTGCTTCTCCATCTGCGAGGTGAGCTCGGCCACGGCCTTCTCCAGCCGCTCGCGCTCGGCGCCCGCGGTGGAGTTGCGCGCGTTGGCGACCATGAACGCACCGCCCACGGCCAGCACGGCGAACAGCGCGTAGGCCACGCCCGAGGAGATCCACTGCCGGCGCTGGAAGTCCTCGTGGCGCTTGCCCACGGCCTTCACTTCCGCGTGCAGGTTCTTCAGGAGGTTGTCGGTCTTGATGACGAGGTTGCGTGCCTCGATCACCTCCTTGCGGATCTCCGTCAACTCCTTCTCGATTTCGACTGGCTTGGTCTCAGCTGCCATGGACATCTTCCTGGTGGGCCCGGTAACGATTTCGGCCGGCTCGCGCATCGTAAAAGTTCCCCTGGTCGTTCAACGACTTTCGGCACCGGGAACAGGGTCCAGGTACCCTTCCATTCCACCGGGCGGCCAGGACCAACCGGTGGAACGAGCGCCCACGCGCTAGAAAGGGCTCCTCAAGGCAGGCCCTGGATCGGGCGGGAAGGTGTAGGTCGCCCCCACGGTGAGCCAGCTCCCCCCCGCGTTGAAGGAGCCGAAGCGCTGGTCCGTCCGGCCCACGGCCCCGCGGGCGAAGACCTGCCGGAACTCCAGGTTGAGGCCCCACTGGGGGTTGAGGCGCAGGGTCGCTCCCACGCTCCCGGCCCAGGCCTGGGAGAGCGTCTCCCGGGGAGGCTGCCCCTGGAAGGTGGCTGTGGCGAGCACCGGTCCGGTGAGCAGTCCCACGAAGGGCACCGTCCCCTCCGGCCCGAGATCCAGCCAGCGCTGGAAGCGCAGGCCCAGCAGCGCGCCATAGGCCCAGGTGGTCAGCTGAGGTTGGTTGGTGAGCTGCGGCCGCTCTCCCAGGGCGAACAGGTCGATGCCCACCTCGATGAGCTCCGTGACGGAGTAGGCGAAGGAGCCCACCACGAGCGGCCCCCCGTGTGACTGCGGGGCGCGCTCCAGGCCCTCGTTGCCGGGCTGCGAGTAGAAGTTGTCGTAGAAGGTGGCGTTGCGGACGTACCGCCAGCCGCCCTGGACGGAGATGCGGCTGCCACCCGCGAGCGACACGTCGCTGTCCTGGGCGGAGGCCGTGAACGCGGCGAGGGTGACAAGGAGGGAGAGCAGCGGACTCGGTCGCATCGCGGGTTCTTCCGGCAGAGCACGAGCGAGCCCATCCTCGCTTCCACACCCGTGCTACAGGAGTGTGGCGCACCGTAGCAGTGACCCTTGGGGCGTCAATTTTCCAGCTGCGGGGCGAGGCGCCTCAGCGCGCCCGGCGCTCCAGCTCCAGCAGGGGCATCTCCAGCACCACCACGGTGCCGTGGCGGCACGTGGGGTGGAAGTCCGCCCGGTCCAGTTCCCCCAGCAGGGCGCGCAGCTGCGCGTCCGTGAGCTTGTCCGCCGAGACCTGGGCGGAATGGCAGGCCATGACCCGGAGCGCCTCGGCCAGCTCCACCGCATCCAGCGAGGCGCCGGCCGGAGGCAGCGCGTGGGACAGGGCCTCCAGCAGCGCGCGGGGATCGACGCCCTCGAGGCCGGGAGGCACCGACTTGAGCGCGAAGCTCGTCCCGCCGAAGGGCTCCACGTCCAGCCCCAGCCGCGCCAGCGCGTCGCGGCCCCCCATGAGCGCCTTGGCCACCGGCAGGGCCAGGTCCACCGTGGTGCCGAAGAGCGAGGGCGCGGGTCCCTTGCCCTCCTCCAGCACGTGGTGGAAGTCCATCAACCGCGCGCGCTCCAGCGCCGCGTGCCTGTCCAACACCACCAGCGTGCCGCCGGGGCCCTCGCACACCTGGAAGCGGTCGCCGAGCACCCCCATGGGCTTCAGCGCGCCGAAGTATCCGGGCGGAGGCGCCTCGTTGAGCTGCGGCAGGGCGAGGCCGAAGGAGGGGGCCCGGCCCATGGGCACGGGGGGCGGTGGCGTCCCCGGAGAGAGAGGGGCCCCCAGCGAGGGAGCGTCCGCGGCCGTGGGCAGCGGCATCGGTCCGCCCCAGACAGCCTCCTGCGCCCGGGTGAGGAAGCGCTCCACGGCCTGGGCATAGTGGGCGGCCTGGCGCTTCGGATCGGCCTCCGGCGCCGCGGCTCCCAGCCACGGGGCGGCCCGCAGCGTGCGGACGATGGCCGCGAGCACCGCGTCGTACACGCCGCGGCCGTCGGAGAAGCGCACCTCCAGCTTCTGAGGGTGCACGTTCACGTCGACGGTGTGGGGATCCACGTCCAGGTAGAGGACCACCAGGGGCTGGCGTCCGGACGGCAGATACTCCTGGTAGGCGCGCTGGATGGAGGAGATGAGGCCCCGGTCCCTCACGTAGCGGTGGTTGACGAAGGTGTAGATGCCGCGAGCGGTGGGCAGGGTGTACTCGGGCGAGGCCACGTAGCCGGTGACGGTGACGCCCAGCCGCCGCTCCTCCACGGGGAACAGGTGCGGGTACACGTCCGCGCCGAGCGCCGCGGCGATCCGCTCGGTGGGATCGTCCGGGCAGGCCGGGCTGGTGAAGAGGGGCAGCCCGCCGTGCTCGACCAGGAACGAGACATCCGGGTGGGCCAGCGCGATCCGGATGACCGCCTCCTCCACGTGCTTGAGCTCCGTCTCGCTACGGCGCATGAACTTGAGCCGTGCGGGCGTGTTGTAGAAGAGGTCCTCGACCGTCATCACCGTGCCCGGCCGGGGTGGCGCGTCCTCCACCAGCGGCGGCCCCCCACCCTCCACCGTCACCCGGGTGCCCACCTCCGCGCCCGGCTCGGCGGTGTGCAGGCTGAAGCGCGACACGGCGGCGATGGCCGGCAGCGCCTCTCCCCGGAAGCCCTTGCTGCTGAGGTTGTGCAGATCGTCCAGTTCCCGAAGCTTGCTGGTGGCGTGCCGTTCCAGGCACACCACCGCGTCCTCGCGCCCCATCCCGTGCCCATCATCCGAGATGACGATGCGCTGCAGCCCCCCACCCTCCAGCGACACCTGCACCGTGCGGGCCCCGGCGTCGAGCGAGTTCTCCACCAGCTCCTTCACGACGGAGGCGGGCCGCTCCACCACCTCGCCGGCGGCGATCTTGTTGATGAGGTCATTGCTGAGTCGGGCAATGCGAGCCATGGGCGCGGGTCAGCCTCTCAAGGTAGTGAACACTACGCAACACCCAGGACGTTGGCTCCTGTTTCCTACGGGAAAGGCTGACTTTCCCTCGGTTCTTGGGTAACACGCCCACCTCCGTATGGATGCGACCCAAGCAGGCAAGAAGGGGCTCCGCGTCGCCGTGACCGGCGCGAGCGGGGACTTTGGCAGGCTGCTGCTGCCACTGCTGGAGAAGGACCCAGCGGTGGAGAGCGTGCTGGTGCTGGACGTGGCACGCCCCGAGGGCACCAAGGTGGAGTACCACCGGGTGGATCTCACCCGCCACGACGCCGAGAGCGAGCTCACCGAGGCGCTCGCCGATCGGCCCGTGGACGCCTTCTATCACCTGGCCTTTCCGTTCGGCCGGGTGCGCAACGGCTCGCTGGCGCACGAGCTGGAGGTGATGGGCACGCTCAACGTGCTGGCCGCGGTGGGCCGCGCGAGGATCCCCCGGCTCGTGGTGCCCTCGCTCACCGCCGTCTACGGCGCGCGCGGCCAGCACCCCGCCCTGCTGCGCGAGGAGGCGCCGCTGCTGGGCTGCCCCACGAGCCGCTTCGTCAGCGACAAGGTGCAGGTGGAGGGCCAGGTGCGCGCCTTCCGGGAGCGCCATCCGGGCACGCACGTGCTCGTGTTGCGCTTCGCGCCCATCCTGGGCCCCACGGTCAACAACCCGGCGACGCGCATGCTCAAGCGCCCGGTGGTGCCCACGCTGATGGGGTTCGATCCGCTGTGGCAGGCCATCCACGAGGAGGACGCCGCGCGGGCCCTGTACCGGGCGCTCACGTGCGACGCCTCCGGCGAGTTCAACATCGTGGGCCAGGGCGTGCTGCCGCTCTCCGGCCTGATTCGCCAGTCGGGGGGTCGGCCGATCCCCCTGCCCGGCCCACTGTTCCGCGCCGCGGTGCGCGCGCTGGACACCGTGGGGGCCCGGGGATTGCCCGTCGGGCTGTTCGACTACATCCATTACAGCTGGGTCGCGGATGGCGAGCGCGCCGAGACCGCGCTCGGTTTCATTCCCATCCATCACGCCCGGGACGCCGCCGCGGCGCTGAGGAGGAGCTGAGTCATGGCCACCAAGGGTGTGCTCGGGAACGATCCGTTCCAGCGCGGCGCCGCGCAGCGCCCCACCGAGTCCCAGGCACGACAGCCAGAGAAGGCCACCGCTCCGAAGAAGGCGAAGGCCTCGGGTGGCAAGGCCGCGGCGAAGAGGGCCCGTCCCGAGAAGGCCAAGACGCTCGAGACTCCCGCCGCGGAGACGGCCCAGACCGTCCAGGTCCCCGCCATCCAGGTCGCCAAGACGATCCGGACCGAGAAGGCCGCCACCCGGGCCACGAAGGCGGCCAAGGGCCGCAAGCCCGGCCGGGGCGCGGAAGACTCCGAGCAGGAGGCGCATCGGCTGAGGGAGCCCGGAGCTCCCGAGATGCCGCGCCGGCGGCCCCCCGCACGGGTCTCCGTGATCGGGGGCTCCCCAGACGCGACGCTGCCCCGGACGCCGCAGGAGCAGGAGGTGGATCGGGTGCTGGCCACCGCCGCCGCCGTTGAGGCCACCGAGGCCGCGGCAGAGGCCGCCGCCGAGGTGGCGGTGGAGACGCTGCTGGCGCTCCAGGCCCAGCAAGCGGGCGCCGCTGGAGCACCCCGGGGCTCGCTGGAGGAGACCTGGCACCGGGAGCTGGCCACCGCGGTCATCGCGGAGGCCGCCGAGGCCGCGGCAGAGGCCGTCCTGAACGCGGCGCTCTCGGTGGAGAGCCCCGACGAGGCCCGGGCGAACGAACCCTCGGTCATGGAGGAGCGGACGGCCATCGGCTCCCCCTACGAGGCGGGCGAGGAGTCCTCAAGCAGCTTCTCGACCGAGGCGACGGTCATCGACAGGGCCTACTTCGAGTCCGGCGAAGAGCCTGAGGGCGGCGATGCCAGCAGCGCCGCGGCGAAGCCCGAGGAGGAGCTGCCGGACGCGGACCGTGACGAGTACCCGCCCCAGCGCGAGCGCCCCATCTCGCTGGTGCCGCCGCCCCCCGAAGACCGCAAGCCTCCCCAGGAGCCCTTCTTCACCGACCAGGTCCAGGGAGCGCCGGAGCCGTCCGCGCCGCGCTCGACGGGGATGCTCTCGCTGGCGAAGGAGATCGCCCTCCAGGCGCTGGCGAACGCGTCGGTGGGCAAGGCGCTGGGCACGGCCCAGGGGCTGCTGGGCGCGTTGAGCGCGGGCCTGGGCTTCAGCGGCAGCACCTCGCTGGACGAGTACGGGCGGGACTCGGAGCTGGTGAGCGGGCTCCAGCCGCTGGTGGACTTCCTGTATGAGCGCTACTGGCGCGTGTCGGTGCAGGGGGCGGACCAGCTCCCCTCGGGCGGCGCGATCCTCGTGGCCAACCACTCCGGGGCGCTGCCCTACGACGGGCCGGTGGCCTCGCTGGCGATCATGCGCGAGCGGCCGGATCTGCGCGAGCCCCGCTGGCTGGTGGAGGACCAGGTGTTCCACGCGCCGGTGCTGGGCACGCTCTTCAACCGGCTGGGCGCGGTGCGGGCCTGCCCGGAGAACGCGGTGCGGCTGCTGGACGAGCAGCGCCCGGTGATCGTGTTCCCGGAGGGCTACCAGGGCCTGAGCAAGCCGTTTGCCCAGCGCTACCAGCTCAAGCGCTTCGGGCGCGGCGGCTTCGTGAAGCTGGCGCTGCGCACGGGGGCGCCCATCATCCCGGTGGCCATCGTGGGCTCGGAGGAGACCTCGCCGCTGCTGGGGCGCATCCCTGCCAGCTTCCTGGGCGTGCCCTACGTCCCGCTGACGAGCCCCATGCCGCTGCCGGCCCGGTGGACGCTGCGCTTCGGCGAGCCCATTGGTGTGGAGGGGCTGGGGCCGGATGCGGCGGATGACCTGGCCGAGGTGCAACGGCTGACCGAGCGCACCCGTGAGGCCATCATGGGAATGCTCCAGGCGCTCCTCCGCGAGCGCCGCTCCGTCTTTGCCGGCTGAGGCAGGAATGGCCGCCCAGGGCCATGGGTTCCATGACCGGCGAATGTCATGGGGTGAACCTTTTGGAGGCCTCCTCTTGGCTTTCGCCAAGAAACGTGGCACACGGCAGACACCTCGCTCGAACTGAGCGCGGCTCCGGCGCACCTCAATCAGGCCGGATAAGAAAGAAGACTGTGAAATGGCAACTGGTACCGTGAAGTGGTTCAACGACGCGAAGGGCTTCGGTTTCATCACGCAGGACGGCGGGGGTGAGGACCTCTTCTGCCACCACACTGCGATTCAGACCGAGGGCTTCCGCACCCTGCAGGAAGGGCAGAAGGTCGAGTTCGACGTCGCCCGCGGCCCCAAGGGCCTGCAGGCTCAGAACGTCCGCCCCGTCTAAGCACGCGCGTCTGGACCTTCATCCGGCCCGGTCTCCTCCAGAGGCCGGGCCTTTTTTCGTCCTGGGGAGCCCGGCCAGCGCTCCCCAGCGCTCAGAAGATCTTCTTGAGCGCCTTCTTGGCCTTCTTGGCGGTCTTCGAGACGTCCTTGCTGGCCTGGTTGACGCCCTGGGAGACGTCCTTGCTGGCCTGGTTGACGCCCTGGGCCACCTGCTTGGCCGCCTCCTGGGTTCCCTTGCCGAGGCCGTTGGCGAGCGCCTTCGCCTCCTGCTCGCTCTTGCCGTACACGTCCTTGAAGACCTTCGACGTGTCCTGGACGCCGTCGACCAGCCCCTTGGAGACGGCATTGGCCCACTTGCCCATGTCCTTGAAGACCGCGCTCAGCTCCTTCTCCGCCTTCCGGCCGAGCTGATCGGGCAGTTGGGCCAGGGCGTTGGGCTTCGCGTCCAGGTTGAACTTCGCGATGTGGAGCTTCTCGCCGGCGAACTCGAAGCTGGCCTCGACGGAGATGTCGATCTTCTTCCCGTCCACGTCGATGTCCAGGCTGGCCTCGACATCGGTATCCAGCCGGACCTTGCCCAGCGGCCCGAGATCCAGCGTCCCGACGCCGACCTTGAGCTCCCCCCCTGCCTCCAGCCCGCTGCCGCCAAACCGCGCATGGACATCGAACTTCATGCCGGGCAGCAGGGCGCCCTTCAGCTCGAACTCGAGGCCGCTGGTGGTCAGGGTGGCGAACACGCTCTCCTTGACGCCCAGCAGCTCGAGGCTGCCGTTGACGTAGAAATGCGGGAGCCTGAACTCCGGCACCGGGTGGTCTGGCTGGGCGAAGGTCGAGACCGAGATCCTGGGACCCCCATCCCCCTTCGCCGCCGCGAGGCAGAAGAGCGCCTCGTTGCCGATGACGATCCGGTCCATCTGCGCGTCGATCGAAGCGCCCTTCCGGATGGAGATGTCGATGGTGGCCTCGGCCTTGAACCCCAGGAACGAGAGGGCGGCATTGAGGTAGTAGCCCTGGGGAAACTTGACGGTCCCGATGCTGGTGGCCATCGGCGCGAAGTAGAACTGCGGCGCGATCGACACGGCGATCTGATCGCCGCGCCGCTTCAGCTCGTAGTGCCGCATCGTCGTCAGGTCGGTCAGGTGCCAGGCCGAACCCTTCTGGTTCACCACGAGCAGGAGCTGCGATGAGGACGACGGGAGCTGGAGCTTCGCGGCGCTGGAGAAGGCCGCCGACACCTTGTCGAAGCTCAGCCCATCCAGCTCATCCGCCAGGGCGCCCGGGATGGAGAACTCGCGCGTGCCCTGGATGGAGATGCGATCGAGCACGCCATCGATCGAAGAGCTGATGGAGCCTCCGAGCAGGGTGTCCACCACGTCCTTCATCGTCAGCGGGCTCAACGAGCCGGCCACCAGGCTGTGGGCGGGATTCGTGGAGTCGAAGAAGACGGCGACGGAGGACTCGAACTTCTTCACGTCGATGGTGGCGGCGATCCCCAGGCTGGGGATGCCTCCCCAGTTGACGCCCACCTCGAGCGCCAGGTTGCTCAGCTTGAACGGTCCACAGTCGACGCCCGTCGAGCCCTTCATGTCGCCCGAGAGGAACGCGCCGCCCGGGGCGAACGCCATCGTCACGTCAAAGGTCTGGGGGTGGCCCTGGATGGGGACGGTGATCGTCCCCGTCAGGAACAGGGTGGGCTTGCCATTGTTGAGCTCGGCGCCGAACTGGCACTCGAAGGGGTGCCCGAAGAGGGTGGTCCGCTGGCGGACGTACAGCCGGGCCTCCTTCGTGGGATCCTTGCCAATGGCCAGCGTGACCGACTGCGTGGCGCTCAGCCCCAGCAGCTGCTTGAGCAGGTTGTGCTGGCGATCCGAGGCGTTGAGCTGCCACTCGGCGAACGCCATCAACCCGGGGAGCACGCCGGTGGCCTGGGCCGGGAGGGCGACGTTCTTCGTGGCGAGCTGCGGGCGGTTGAACTGCGCCATGTCCGGGAACCGGAAGCCCGCATCCTCGAACGAGGAGACCACGAGCATCAGCTTCTGCAGCCGGAAGGCATCCTCGAACGCGTGCAGCGCCGAGAGCCCGGGCAGCTGGGAGATGCGGCCAGAGCTGAGGTCCACGCCCGTGGCGAAGCCCCACCCGCCCCCACTCAGCTTGCGGACCTCGAAGGCGAAGACGCCGGCATCCTTCGCCGTGCCCACAAGCTGGAAGGTGTAGGCCTCTCCCTGCTTCTGGATCACCACCGAGGCGTTCTGGATGATCAGATCGAAGCCGCCCGGCATGGGCACCTTCTGATTGCACAGCTTGTCGATCAGGTGTGAGAGGTTCACCCGCCGGAAGTCACCACGAACGATGAAGTTGCCGGGGATGTTGTAGTTCACGGTGAGGCTGACGCCCTCGGCGAAGGAGATCTTCCCGCCGAAGAAGCCGCTGAGCGGCCCGGCCGTGGGGGACGTGAAGTGGAGCACGGCATCGCTGATCGTGAGCTTCTCGGGGCCCACTTCGAGGGTCCAGGGATCCGGCGCGGCGGCCAGGAGCGCGGTCATGGAGTAGGACTGCCCCGGAGCGACGCTCACCCCCAGCTTGTTGACGGTGAGTGCGCCAGGCGCGGGGACACCGGGCGCATGGGCCTTCAGCAGCTTGTCGAGCGGGAGCTTCTCCGGCTTCTGCGTGAAGGCGGTGACCGTGAAGCCTGTGTCGCTGCTGGCGGAGATATCCAGCGGCACACCCTCGACGTCGAGGGTGCCGAACACCGTGACGGAGATGGGGGTCGCGGGTGAGCCCTGCGCGGCCCCCGCCGTGGACGTGGCGCTGGTGCGGAAGGGATCGTGGATGGCGAAGCGGCAGGCGATCGACTCGACCTCGAGGTGATCGCCCCAGACCTGCCACTTCAGGTTCGGCATGCCGATGGTGCAGTAGACGGCGTCGATGCTGGGGGTGACGCCGTTGACCGCGAGCTCCACGGCCACGTGCATGAGCTCCAGCTTGTCCAGCGTGTCGACGGCCTTCTGGAGCTCCTGGGGCAGATGGGACGAGAGTCCGTCGCTGCCGGTCAGGTCCAGGAGCTGGGTCAGCTTGCCCAGCGTGATGCCCTCGCACGAGCCATAGAGGAGCGCCCGGGGCATGTTCCACTTCAGATCGGCCCCGAGCTGCACCTCGATACCAGCGCTGGAGATGCCGAGCGTGCCCGTATAGCCGTGCACGGGCTGGAAGGAGTCGTTCTGCGCCATCCAGTCGGTGGTGAGCGGGCTGTAGACGCGGAAGCGCGACTGGTTGAACACCATCTTGCCCAGCTTGCAGTCCGTCTCGAGCGCCGCCTGGAGGTGGATGCCCGGCGCGGCCGGACGGCTCCAGGGGTACTCCGAAGGCTGGAGCGGGAGGGTGTTGTCCGTGGCCTTGGGGACGCGGATGGTGCCGTAGAGCACGAGCGGCTTCGCATCACCCATGAAGTGCTCGAGCACGCCCACCATGCCCTCGGGGCGCAGCTTGCTCACGAAGTTGATGCCCGCCTCCAGGGGGACGCCGGACTCGGGGTCCTGGCCGGGGTGGGTGGAGACGACCAAGAAGGTCTCGAAGAGCTCGAGGGCGTCCAGGAAGGGCCGCTGGTTCGCCTCCCGATCGAACGGGACCCGGGGGAAGCCCATGGGCAGTGGGGTGTTGTAGTCGAGGACCTTGGGCAGCTGGGGGAAGCTCTGGGAGAACTTCCAGGCGGCCGGCCCGGGCGTCCCGTCACGCAGCTGGTACTTCAGCACCGCCTGGAGCTCGCCCTGCGCGTCCACGGTGAAGCGGGCCGAGACCGGCAGGTCCGGCACGTTGAGGAAGCTCGAGCGGCCGGAGATCCGCACCTCCTGCTTCGGATCGCCCCCGGGCTCGGCCTGGGCCTCCGTGATCACGACGGGCTGGCCATCGTAGTTGGCCACCAGAAAGTCACTGACCTTCGAGGTCAGCACATTCTGGGTGAGGACGAACTTGTTCTGGGTGATGGCGAGCTTCTCTTGCAGTTCCTGAGAGTTCATGACTGTCTCCGAACGTCTGCGTTCACTTATTGTTGGCGTTGATGTTCGGATTGAGAACCTGAGGATTGACCTGGACGGCATTCACATACGGGCTGCGCCGAGCCTCGTAGATGACGACCCTCTGGGGGTAGATCGTTTCCAGATCGTCGACCTTCACGTCTGGCTCTTCGACTTTGGGTTTATAGACAGGCTTGCTGCCTTGAAGGCCGTTCGTGTTGATCAGCAACTTGCCTTGAAGGGGGAGCTCGATGCGCCTGGCGTTGAGCTCGTTCCAGTCCTTGCTCGTATCTTTGTACCTGATCTGATTATCGATATAGGCAGCACACATGATGGGGGAGTTCCCATTCCTCATCCCGATCACGCGCTGGACCTCCGACGCATGGTACTCAGGTTTCCAGGTGGTATCGATCTTGCCAGCGCCGTCGATCCTGAAGACGAACGCGTTCTGGGCGACCGTCACATAATCGGGTTGAATCCTCATTCCACAGGCGGTGATGACCTGGAAATCGGGGACCGTGTTGACCTTCAGCGTCTTCTTGCGATCTTGCAGCAACTCCCGGAGAACCCCCGTCTCATGATCCTTGCAGACCTCGACGCCGAACTTGAGGTCACCCATGGGGATGAGGCAGTTCTCCCGATCCTCTTTCCAGAACGCCGTGAAGTAATCCTTGAGGGCCACCTTGTTCTCTTGCCCCAGCTTGTCGATCAGATTTCCCTGCTTGAGCTGTTTGCTGGCGGTGAGGTTGGGCAGATCCGGTTGATATTTTTCGTCAATCCCATCCGCGCCCGAATAGTGCCTCTTGTTGAAGACCTTCTGGACATTGCTGCCTCCCACGGCAATGACCGCCGTGTTCCAGAGGATGACGCCGCTCTCCTGGGCTTCCGTCAGAGCGTCGTTCTCGGTGAGGTTCTGGATCTTGCCCAGGACGGCACTCGCCTTCTCTTCCCAGACGATGGTCCCGAGGATGAACAGCCAGTGTTTGAACTTCTCCTGGGCAAAGGCACACTTCAAGACCGCGAGGATGGCCTCCTTGTCCGCCCCGGAGTAGCTGCGCTGAGTCCCCCCCTGCTGCGGCCGGAAATAGAACTCCGGCGCCATGAAGAGCTTCAGGATGGTTGTATCCTCTCCGTGGACGTCCTCTGACTTCTGGGCGGCCTCTGCCACGGCGATGATCCGCTTGACCCGCTTGCGCGCGTCCTCCGTCAGGCCGTCCAGCGGGTCCTTCACCTCCTGGAGGTCCGACTCGACATCACAAAGATCTCCAGCGGGCATGGCCGGGCTGGTGGGGATCTCGTAGGCAATCTGCTGGATGTATTCGTAGAGCATGGGGCGGGTCCTCGTACCTCCATGATGTTGCAGGAGTTGGGCCTGCGGGTCACCCCGGCGGCAGCGGCCTCAAGCCCACGGAACTCCACGGTCCAGGGCCCCCCTGCCGGTGCAGGACTGCGGAATCCGCAGCAAGCCCCTGCGGAAGCCGCAGTCCTGGCCGCAGAGGAGTCTGGAAGCCCTCCGTCTCCGCTCAGAGCGGCAGCGCCAGCACGAGGTCGCGCTGCAGATCGCTCCCGAGCAGGAAGTTCATCTCTCCCACCTCGGTGAAGCCCCAGCGCGCGTAGAAGGCACGAGCGCGGGCATTGCGCTCCCACACGCCCAGCCACAGCACATCGTGGCCGCGCCCGCGGGCCTCCTCGAGGCAGCGGAGCATCAACGCGGCTCCCACCTTGGCCCCGAGGAATGGGCGGTCCACGTAGAGCCGGGACAGGTTCAACGGACGCTCCCCCGGGACCCCTGGCTCACGAGCCTCGTCACTCAGCAGGGCGAACCCGGCGGGGACTGCGGAGACCTCCGCCAGCAGGTACAGGTTTCGGGGATCCTCCAGCTCCGCGAGCTGGAGCTCCGGCCGGTAGTGCGAGGCGAGAAACGCCTCGATGTCCTCGGAGGTGTTGTCCGCGGCGAAGGAGTCCCGGAACGTGCGCGCGCCGAGCTCCGTCAGGGTCTCGGCGTCCGAACGGACCGCCGCACGGATCCGCACAGTGGGTCCAGGGCTCGTCTCAGCAGGAGGCATGTCTCCCCTACCCTCCCCGGACCGCCGTCAGACGCACACGCGGTTGCGTCCGCCCGTCTTCGCCTCGTAGAGTTTCTCGTCCGCCGCGCGCACCAGATCCGCGGCCTCGCGGTGCTCGGGCTTGAGCATGGCCAGGCCCAGCGACAGCGTCACCGGGATGAGCTGCTTGTCGAAGCTGAAGTGCTGCTTCGCCACGAGCTGGCGCAGCTTCTCGGCGAACTGCTTCGCGCCCTTCAAGTCGATCTCCGGGAGGATGACCGCGAACTCCTCCCCGCCGTAGCGCGCGAACACGTCTTCGCGCCGGATGCGCGTGCGCACCGTCGAGGCCAGCTGCTTGAGGACGTAGTCCCCCGCCAGGTGCCCGTGCTGATCGTTGACCTGCTTGAAGTGATCGATGTCCATCATCACCAGCGACAGCACCCGCTCGTAGCGCCGGCTGCGCGACAGCTCCCGATCGATCTGCTCGTCGAAGTAACGGCGATTGTGGACCTGCGTCAGCCCGTCCATCGTCGTCATCCGGTAGATCTCATCGTGGTACGCCGCCTCGATGTTCCCTCCCGCGATGAACTTGAAGATCGTCCGCCCGATCTTCACCAGATCCCCGTTGCGCAGTTCCTGCTCCCCGCCATCCTCCACCGCGAGATCGTTCACGAACGTCCCGTTCGTGGAGCCCATGTCCTGGATGCGCACGCCCTTCTTCGAGTTGGTGATCTGCGCGTGGTTGCGGCTCACCGACTCCTGATCCACGCAGATGTCCGCCTTGGACGAGCGCCCGATGATGGTCTCCGGCTGCTTCAGATCGTACTTCCGGCCCAGATCCTCGCCGTAGATCACCACCAGCGCCGCATCCAGGTTGAGCGGCCGGTCGGAGATCTTCGAGATGGCTGTGACGACGGTCTCGTTCTGCGCCATGCCCGACCAATCTTAACACCGCGCAAATCAGGAAACGAGCACTACCCGCAGCCCCAGGTGTTCACAAGTGCGCCCTACCCTCTGAGTCAAGGGAGGTTGACGAGCCGGGTGCTGGAGACGGGCGGCCGCAGGGGAGCTCCGGAGGGATCCACCAGCGTGGCGGTCATGAACAAGCCCAGTCCGGAGCAGCCCGGAGGCAGCTGCAGTTCCACCTCGCCACGCCCCTGGGAGGCATCCACGTCCCCGCGAACGATCTGGCCCTCGCAGCCGGTGCCTCCGGTGAAGGAGAGCTGGACGTAGCCATCGTCCGTGGGCCCGCTGCCAATCCGGAAGCCGGTGGTCTTCACGCGCACCGTGGACCCGCGCGGCACACTGAGCCCATCCACGTCCGGGACGAGCCACGACACCTCCGGCCGGCGGTAGTCGAGCATGGCCCAGGCCCGGGTGAGGTCTCCGAGCTGCCCGAGCGTCAGCTCATCCGCCTCGGCCAGCGTCACCGCGTCCAGCCCGCTGTCATCCCCGGGATTGCTCGCGGAGAGCGCCTGGACGAGCAGCAGCGCGCGGGTCCCGGAGACATCCCCGAAGTAGGTCCGGTCCTCGAACGGCGCGGGCGGCACCGGTAAGCGGAAGCCCGAGGTGGCACGCGCTGGATCCAGCAGCACCGTCCAGCGGTGGCCAAGCCGGTTGGAGAAGACGACGCGCAGCAAGGTGGCGCCGCTCAACCCCGGATCGGTGATGAAGCGAAACTGCCGCCCTTCCAGGCCCCGGTAGGGCTCCGCGGTGAAGTTGTAGCGGGCCCCCTCGGGGATGGGCAGGAAGCCCCGCGAGGGCTGCACGGGCGTGCTGCCCCTGGGATCGAAGGAGAGGCGGGCCAGCGGCTCGACCAGCCCGCTGCTGGCCGCGCCCGCCGAGGAGTCATTCAGGGCCGCGTTCGAGGTGGCGAGGACGAGCAGCCGGTAGGTGCTCCCCTCCAGCCCGTGATGCGCGGGCGCCATGCGGACACTGACGAGCCCAGGCGCCGGAAGCCCGGCCTGCACATCCGTATTGGGATCCGCCGGTGCCACGTTCACCGCGATGCCCAGGCCCAGCGGCACCAGCCCCTGTCCCGGTACGCTCACCGCTCCCAGCACGAAGGCCCCATCGAGGAAGACGCCCCGGTAGCGCGGCAGCGAGGGGACTCGGACGGCGAACGGGAAGCCCAGCGGAAGCTGCTGGAAGTCATGATCCACCGAGGTGAAGTGCGTGGTGTCGCCGAAGTCCGGCGCGCCATTGGCGGCCCCTGGGGTGGGCAGCAGCCGGAACTGCACGTCGCGGACGATGGAGGACTGAAAGCGCCGCAGCAGGGGGATGCTCTGGGCGAGCACCTGGCTCACGTCGAGCGTCGGGCCAAAGAGGCTCGGCGGGATCTCCGTGGGGGGCACGTCCCCCGCCAGCGCCCACGCAGTGCGTGTGCCACACGCCCCCGCGCGGATGGCCTCCTCGGCGCGGGTGATGCCCGGCAGGCTGGCGTCACAGAGCCCCGCCACGCCGGGTGCCTCGTGCTCCGCCTTGACCGGGTTGGAGGGCAGCGCCAGGTACGTGCCCGCCGGAAGCTCCAGCTCGCGCGGCAGGCCCCCCAGGTTCACGGACACCGTCTCCGAGGGGCCGTTCAGCTGCTCGGGCGCCACGTCCAGCCCGAGCCCCGGCGCGGACAGCCCCGCGAAGCCCAGGTGGATGTTCGACGTGGCCGGCAGGTTGCGGAAGGTGCCCCTCGCCCCGCCATAGAGCTCCAGCGGGTTGCGCCGCAGCGGCAGCACCAGAGCCCTCGAGCCCGCCGCCGTGTCGTAGTGCGCCAGCGTGAGGTAGCCGTAGTCCGCGTGGAACGCGGTGAGGCTCACCACCCCCGTCGCCGGCACGAGCGCCACGCCACCCGCATCCGTCGAGCCCGAGCCGGTGAAGGCGCCCGCGGTATTGGCCGCGACCACGAGCGCTCCCTGCAGGGGCCGTCCGGTCAGCTCGTCCGCCACCACCACCCGCACCTGCCCCGCGGGCACCTCCGCGGCCAGCACCGTCACGCGCGCGCGGCAGACGGCCGGGCCCACCCGCGCCTCCACCGCCTCGGAAGCCTCGGCCAGCGCCTTCAGCGTGAAGGTGGCGCTCGGCCCCGAGCCCCCGCCCTCCACCGCCGGGCCCACCGCCGCCCAGGTGATGCCCTCCGTCAACACCACGGGCTGGCCCGCGGCGTCGCGCACCGTCACGTCGAAGCGCACCTTGGCCTCCGAGCGGCCCATCACGAAGTCCGGGCTCACCTGGCAGGACGCCGCCGATGACGCGGGCGGGGGCGCCACGCATCGCCCATCCCGGCACACCTGCGCTCCGCAGTCCGCGTCCCCCGAGCACAGGGACACCACGCACTTGCCCTGGTCACACTGGCAGCCCAGCGGGTTGCTGTCGCACTCGGCCAGCGCGTACGCGCCCCGCTTCGCAGCGCCGCAGTCCTCCCGGGCGCGGCAGGCCGCCTCGCACCGGGAGACCGCCGTATTGCAGAAGAAGAGCGCCGGATCCGGGCAGTCCTGATCCACCGTGCACGGTGCGTTCGGGTCCTCCACCGGCCCGGGCGGGCTGTCCCCAGGTCCATCATCCGAGGCGCAGCCGTTCAAGGCCGGGCCTACACAGAGCAGGGCCAGCACCAGCGCCAGGCGGGAGAGAGGGTTCATCGCGGGAGACTCCGTCTTCAGGTCTTGGGAAGCGTCCCAGGACCTTACAGGCAGGTGGACCGGCGCGCGACGGCCCGAGCCCCTGCTCCCAGGCGCTCCAGGCCCGCTCGTCCCTCAGCCCGGCATTGGATTTCCTTCCAGGCCCGCCGATGATTCGGCCCATGGCCCGCAATGAGCCCAAGTCTCTGGAATCCCTCCTCCCCCGTGTCCTCGCACGGCTCGCCGAGGAGTCCGGCAAGGGGGGCTCCCTGGCTCCCGTCTGGGCCGCCGCCGTCGGCACGCAGATCGCCAAGCACACCTCTCCGTACACCCTGCATGAAGGGACGCTGGTGGTCACCGTGGCGAGCGCCGAGTGGGCACGGACTCTGTCGCTGGAGCAGGCCTCGCTGTGCGAGCGGCTCAACGCCCGGCTGGGGCCGGGCACGGTGAAGGCGCTGACGTTCCGGCTGGGGTGATGATGCTCGTCCTGGCCCTCACCACCCTGCTGGCCGCCGCGCCGCTGACTCCCGAGTCCATGGAGCAGCAGGCCGCCCAGCACGTGCTGCGCGAGTTCGAGCGCGTGGGACGCCGCGCGCCCGTGCAGGACCCCGCGCTCATGGAGGCCGCACGCCGCCTGGCCCGGGAGTCGCTGGGGCCGCGGCTGCCCACGGGCGCCCCGGATCTGCACTCCCTCACGCTGGCGGTCAGTGATGCGGGCGGCGCCGACCCGAGCCCGCGCTCGTTCGTGATCCGCGCCTGGGCGCACTCGCACGCCATCGAGACATTCCTGGCGCGCAAGGACTTCAGCGCCGAGCCCGCCACCCACTTCGGCGTGGGGGTCGTCACCGCGGGCGAGCGCGCCGCCCTCATCCTCCTGCTCACCGAGCGCAAGGTGGAGCTCCAGCGCTTCCCTCGCAACCTCGCGCGTCCCAAGGCCACCCAGGCGCTGTGCGGCGAGCTGGTGCCTCCGCTCAGCGGGGCGGACGTGTACGTCACCCTGCCGGACGGCAACGTGGAGCGGATGCCGCTCGCGCGCGAGACGGGCGCGACGTTCTGCTCGCAGCTGCGGTTCCCGCAGTCCGGCGGCTACACCGTGGAGGTGATCGGCCGCTCCAGCAAGGGGCCGGAGGTGGCGGCGATCTTCCTGGTGGACGTGGGCGGCCCCAGCCAGCGCAGCGAGACGGAGCCGGTCTCCGAGCCCACCACCGTCGAGGAGGCCCGGCAGGCCATCCTCGCCCGCATCAACAGCCTGCGCCGCGCCCACAAGCTGGGGCCGCTGTCACCCGATCGGGCGCTGGACGCGGTGGCCCAGGGCTACAGCGACCGGATGGACCGCGAGGGCTTCTTCGCCCACGTGGCGCCGGACGGCACGGACCTGCGCAAGCGGCTGGCGGCCGCGGGCCCCGCCTACCGGAGCGCCGGAGAGAACCTGGGCATGGCCCCCGGGCCGCTGTCCGCGCACTTCGGCATCGAGCACAGCCCCGGCCACCGCAAGAACCTGCTCTCGCCGCAGTTCACCCACGCGGGCATCGGCGTGACTTTCCAGTCGGTGGAGGGGCGGCCCCAGGCCATCGTCACCGAGGTCTACTCCGCCGCCGCCCTGCCCGCCTCGGCCGATCCGCTGGCGGAGGCCTACAAGGCGCTCGACGCCAAGCGGAAGCAGTTCAAGCTGCAGCCGCTCAAGCGCAGCCAGCCGCTCGAGCAGATCGCCATGGACCACGTGCGGCGGGCGCTCCGCCAGGACACGCCCAAGGCGCACCTGCCCGACTCCAACGTGCACGATCGCGTCTTCCGCACCATGGCGAATGTGCGCACCGCGGCGGTGGACTTCTATGTGGCGGAGGATCCCACCACCGCCCCCGAGTCCAAGAGCCTGCTGGATGGCCGCAACACCGAGGTGGGCGTGGGCGTGATCCGCGGCGACTCGCAGACCTTCGGCAGGGACCGCTACTGGGTGGTGGTCATCTACACGGCGCCGCGGTGAGCCTCGCGCTCCGGAGGCCTCCTCTCGGAGGCCGCTGCTGGAGCGTGGGGCCCTGCCGCGGCGAGGGTTCCCGGAGCTGCGCGGCCTGGGCTCAGACTGGGCGGCGCTGAGTGGCGTAGGCCTCGATGCCCATCTGAGGCGGCGCCACCTGCTGGTACAGCGGGCACTTCATGCAGGAGAAGGACTGCCAGCCCCGGCGCACTGCCTCATCCAGGCAGTTGTCGTAGTGGTGGCAGTTGAGGTTGCGGTGGGTCTCGACGCCAGCGCGCTTCGGACCGGCCTCGGGGTTGATGGTCTGCGACAGATCGGACGGACACGGCTTCATAGATGCGGAGCCCTCCCAGGTAAGCGAAATCCCCCCCGAGCTCTGATGTGCTGCGATGCGGCGGATTCAGGCCGCCTCTACCACAGGTAGAGGTCGGCGTCAGACGGCGGCCCAACCTAATGAGGCACCCACGGTGACGCAATGGGTCGAGGCCGGATGTCTCCCTACATGACATTCCCCCTGACGGTGTGGACACCGAATGACACCGGGTGAACACTCCCCAGGACTTCCTGGGCGCGCGATCTAGGACTTGTTGGGGCGGCTGTCAAACCACCCCCAAGACGACCCTCCGAGGGAATGCCTCCTGAGCGCCTGGGGTTAAAATGCGCTCAGGGTGAGACCGGAGAGGAAAGACCCATGAAGTGGAGTGGTTTGGTGGCGGGGCTCTTCTCGGGGGCGGCGCTGGCCCAGGCGCCCGCGACGTTGGAGGCTGTCCGGCTGCACCGTCCCGAGGCCGCGGCGCTCGTGCGCGAGGAGCTGAAGGCCTGCGACGCCAGCAAGTGCGCGGAATCAGGCCGCCTGGCGCTCCTGGCCGGCACGCTCGTCCTCTCCGAGGGCGAGGCGCTGGAGGCCCGGCAGATCCTCGAGTCCCACCCGGCCCCTCCGGCCCTGGAGGCGTTCCACGCTTATTACCGGGGTCAGGCCCTCTTCTACTCGGGCGATGCGGCCGGGGCGGCGGCGGCCTTCTCCCTGGCGGTCCAGAAGGCGCCTCCCTCGCTCGAGTCTCGCGCCCGGGCCCGCCTGGGAGAGGCGCTGCTGAAGGCCGGCAAGCCCGCGAAGGCCGCGCCCATCCTGGAGACGGCGGCGAACCAGACGCCCTCCGCGGAGCTGCTCTACCAGCGCGCGCTTGCACGGAGCACCACGGGCAACGCCGCGGGCGCGCGGGAGGATCTGCGCGCCGTGGCCCTGCGCTACCCCACCCACCCCTACGCGGACGAGGCGATGGCGCGGCTGGAGGCGCTCACCCCGCCCGTGCGGCTGACGCTGGCCGAGAACCTGCGGCGGGCCCGCGCGCTGCTGGACGGCGGGCAGGCCTCGCGGGCGCTGACGGAGTTGGAGACGGCGGAGGCGCGCAAGCGGGTGAAGGGCGAGCTGGCGCGGACGCAGGTGGCGCTGGTGCGGGCGCTGGCGCTGTTCGCCACGGGGAAGGCGGAGGAGGCCGAGAAGGCGCTCGCCGAGGCGCGCAAGGGGCCGCCGGTGGTGGCTGCCGAGGCGGCGCTGGTGACGGCCCGCCGGGCGCTCCGGGCCAATGAGAACGAGAAGGCCCGGGCGCTGATGGCGGCCCTGGACAAGGCCTACCCCAAGCAGCCCGCCGGGGACGAGGGCGGCTTCTTCGCGGGCTGGCTGGATCTGCAGGGCCAGCGCTTCGAGGACGCGGTGAAGGCCTTCACCCTCTTCGAGCAGCGCTACCCCCGCTCGCGGCGGCGCGACGAGGGCATGTGGTTCCGGTCCCTGGCGCTGCTGCGGCTGGAGCGGTACGCCGAGGCGCGAGAGACGCTGGAGAAGCTGGTGGGCAGCTTCCCGCGCAGCAGCCTGGTGCCGCAGGCGCGCTATTGGATCGCGCGGAGCCAGGAGCTGGGCGGTGCGGCCGTGGAGGTCACCGCGCCTGCGTACGAGAGCGTGCTCGCCGTGGCGCCGGCCTCCTTCTACGCGCTGCTGGCCAGCGAGCGGCTGCGCGCGCTGGGCCGCACGGCGCCCCCGGCCTTCCCGGAGCCGCCCAGGCAGCTCACCGTCGTGCGCCCGCCGGATCTGGAGCTGGCGGTGGCGCTCTCCGAGGCAGGGCTCTTCCCGGACGCGGCCGAGGAGGTGGAGGCTTGCGCCTCGCGCATCCACTCTCCGGCGCAGGCGCTGCCCTTCGTGCACGCGCTGCTGTCCCTGGGTGAGTACGGCTATGCCCATGCGATCGCCGCGCGGCACCTGTGGGGCCGGGCGTTCGGCGAGAGGGCCCCGGACGCGCTGGCGGCCTTCTACCCGAAGGCCTTCGCCTCGGCGGTGGAGGCGGCGGCCACGCGCGCCGAGGTGGAGCCGTACCTGGTCTGGGCCATCATGCGCCGCGAGAGCGCCTTCCGCCCGGAGGTAGCCAGCGCGGCGAACGCCCGGGGGCTGATGCAGATCATCCCTCCCACGGGCACGGCCATCGCCGAGAGGCTCTCCGAGCCGCGCCCCAACCCGGCGGACCTGTTCGCGCCGGACCTGAACATCCGCTACGGCGCCTGGTACCTGTCCCAGCTGATGAAGCGCTTCTCCCACCCGGTGCTGGCGGCGGCCGCCTACAACGCGGGCCCCAAGGCCACGGCGAAGTGGGCCCAGGAGAAGGGCACGCTGCCGTTGGATCTCTTCGTGGAGGAGATCCCCTTCCGGGAGACGCGCGGCTACGTGAAGCAGGTGGTGGCGGACCTGTACCTGTACCGCTCCTTCTACGGCGGCGGCGCGGCGCTCCCTCCCCTGGCGCTCACGGTCCCCACCCCCTCGGTCGAGGGCGTGAACTTCTAGCGCGGCCTCTCCCAAGAAAGACAGCCCGCCCCCGGGAGGGAGCGGGCTGCTCACACCTTCATCCCGAGCTGCGGCTCAGTACGGAATCGATCCGTAGTTCGGCGACCCATCCGAGCCATCGCCGGGCAGCTGGCTGATGGGATCCGGCTCGGTGTAGACGGGCGGAGGCGTCACGGAGCCCGTGGTGGTGCTCGTCACCGAGTAGGCCCCGATGCGGAACTCCGCGCCCTGCCCGAAGAGGCGGGAGCTGGGCTGGCTGTACTCGTCGACGAACGACAGCGCGACCGGCTCGCCCTTCGACGGCTGGTAGTAGTAGTTCGCGGCGCTGGAGAGGCGCACCAGGCCGGGCTGGCTGCCGTCAGCACCATCGAGGATGGTGAACATCCCCATGCCGCAGTTGAGCTGGCGCATGACCACGGTCTGATCCACGCCGCCGTGATCAACGAGCAGGTTCTTGCGGCTGCTGAGGCGGCGGCCAATCTGGCTGACGCGGTAGACCTCCTGCCCGTTGAGGATCCACCGCACGACGCCCGCGGAGCGGTCATAGGCGATCGACACGTCGTGGGCGGCGTCCTTGGTCCGGTTCCCCACCGGGATGGCATAAATGAACGCCGCGTACCGGTTGGTGTCCGTCCTCCCCAGGGCCGAGCGCTCGTAGACCGCGTAGATGCGCCGGTTGGTGAAGAGGAAGTCGAACGCCATGTTGCTCTCCCAGTCGATGGTGGCCAGGGCGAAGCTCGCCAGGCGCGGATCGACGTTCTCGTTCTGGACCTTGCTGCCGAACGGGTGGAAGCGCGTGCCGAACGTCTGGCCGATGATCCGGGACGAGCATGCCAGCTCCTGGCCCGCCACCGCGTCGTGGCCCGAGTAGCCCGACGTGGCCACGTGGTTCATGTAGGCCAGCCACTTCGCGTGATCGAGCATCCCCGGCATCCCACCGTTGGTCTCCTCCCGCCCCATGCTGAGCTCGAAGGCCGGCAGGCCCGTGCTGGCGTTCACGCCCCGAGCACCCACGTACAACCCATTGGACAGGATGACGGTGTTGGCGTCGTTGGTGACGAAGGTGCCCATGCTCGGGTGGTACCACTTCGCCGTCGTCGCCCCCTGGGTGAAGCCGCCGGAGAAGCTGTCCCACACGATGTTGTACGGCCCGGTCTGCGCCTGGGCCGCGCCCGAGATGAGGGTGGCCAGCACCAGAGAGCCCAGCGCCATCTGTCTGAAGTTCTTCACCATCTGGAACGCTCCTTACAGGGAATCAAAGCCAACCAAGAACTACTGGTTATCCCCGGAAATACGTCCAGCAGGACTAGAAATCAACAGAAAGCTTGGAATCCAGGAAAGCTTTGTCCCGAAAGTACAGTTCCTGACTGTTCAGGTTTTCAGCTGCCGCGCAGGGCCAGGCGGCGGCGGATCTCGTTCTCCAGCCTCTGCACCACCTCGGAGAGAGGGGTGGAGCTGGAGTCCATGCGCACCGCGTCCTCGGCGGCCTTCAGCGGGGCCACGGCGCGGGCCGAGTCGTCCTTGTCGCGCTGGGTCTGGTCCGCCAGCACCTGGTCCAGCGAGCTCTCCACGCCCTTCTGGAACAGCTCCTCGTAGCGGCGCCGGGCGCGCACCTCGGCCGAGGCCTCGAGGAAGAACTTGGCGTCCGCGTCCGGGAACACCACGGTGCCAATGTCGCGGCCCTCGAGGATGGCGCCCTGCTCCGCCTCCAGCGCCAGCCTCCGCTGCAGCGCCAGCAGGCCGGCGCGCACCACCGGGCGGCTGGAGACCTGCGAGGCGCCCATGGAGATCTCCGGCGTGCGGATGTCCGCGGACACGTCCTGCCCATCCAGGAAGACGCGGTTCTCCTCGCCCACGACCTGGAAGTGGATGTGGATGCGGCCGAGCAGCTCGCCCAGCCGCGCGTCGTCGTCGGAGGCAATGCCCTCGCGCCGGGCGATCAGCGCCACGCAGCGGTAGATGGCGCCGGTGTCCACCAGGGCGAACCCGAGCCTCCGGGCCAGCAGCTTGGACACGGTGGACTTGCCGGCTCCCGCGGGCCCGTCGATGGCGACGATGAACGGTCTCACTCGCGCACTCTCTCTCAGCGCCCGGAGAAGACGCCGAGCGAGCGGAACTTCTCGTAGCGGTCCTTGACCAGCTCGTCCGGGGTCAGCTCCGCCAGCTCGCCCAGGTGCTTGCGCAGCGCCTTGCCCAGGTTCTCGGCGGCCTTGGTGTGATCCCGGTGCGCGCCACCGGCGGGCTCGGGCACCACGTCGTCGATGACCTTCAGGCTCAGGAGATCCTTGGCGGTGAGCTTGAGCGCGTCCGCGGCCTTCTCCGCCTGGGAGGAGTCGCGGAAGAGGATGGAGGCGCAGCCCTCGGGCGAGATGACCGAGTAGACGCTGTTCTGCAGCATCAGCACGCGGTTGCCCACACCGATGGCCAGCGCGCCGCCCGAGCCGCCCTCGCCGATGACGGTGGAGATGATGGGCACCTTGAGCCGGCTCATCACCTCCAGGTTGACGGCGATGGCCTCGGCCTGCCCGCGCTCCTCGGCGCCGATGCCCGGATAGGCGCCGGAGGTGTCCACGAAGGTGAGGATGGGCTTCTCGAAGCGCTCGGCCAGCTCCATCAGCCGCCGCGCCTTGCGGTAGCCCTCGGGGCGCGGCATGCCGAAGTTGCGCGCCATGTTCTCCTTGGTGCTGCGCCCCTTCTGGTGGCCGATCAGCATCAGGGTCTTGCCGTCCAGCCGGGCGAAGCCGCCCACGATGGAGGGATCCTCGCCGAAGCGCCGATCTCCACACATCTCGAAGAAGTCGGTGAAGAGGTGCTGGACGTAGTCCAGGAAGTACGGCCGCCCGCTGTGGCGGGACAGCTGCACCACCTGCCAGCGCGACAGATCGCTGAAGATCTCCGTCTGCAGCTTCTTGGCCTTCTTCTCCAGCTTGGAGATCTCCGAAGAGAAGTCCACTGCCCCGCTGGTCGAGAGGACCTTGAGCTCCTCGATCTTCTTCTCCAACTCGATGAGAGGGCGTTCGAAGTCGAGCGCGTAGCCAATACCGTTCGCCATGGGAGCGGACCTAGCACCTGCCCCCAGGGACTTTCAACGTGCAAGCCGCTACGCACCCCCGGTTGTGTTACGCGCTGCGTAGAATGCGCGCTCCCCGCCTGCCGTCCCGAGAGACATGATGCGCCTGCCCCTGCTGCTGCTCGCTCTGTCGCTGTCCCTCGCGGCCTCCGCCCAGCCCGCCCCCTCCGCCAAGGCCCTCAACACCGAGGGCTTCCGGCTGTACCAGGCCGGCAAGTACCCCGAGGCCCTGGAGAAGTTCCGGGCCGCCGTCCAGGCGGACCCGAAGCACGCGCTGGCCCAGTACAACGTGGCCGCCACGCTCGGAGTGCTGCGCAAGCAGGGCAGGGTCTGCGACTACGACGCCTACCGGGGGACGATCCTCCAGTACCTCACGGAGGCGGTGAAGCTGGACCCGCGGCGGCTCAAGCGCGCCAAGGAGGACCCGGATCTGGATCCCATCCGGGACACGGTGGGGTGGCAGCGCCTGCTGGGCCGCTCTCCCACCCGGGCGGCGGACGTGCCGGAGCTCCTTCGCAAGGTGAGCTGGTACGGCCCCGGAGTGGGCATCTACGGGACGCTGGTGACGCTGCGCTTCGAGGAAGGTGGGAAGCTCACCCTGAGCCGGAAGGTGCCGCAGGACGAGGGCCCGCCGAAGCAGGAGACGATCACCGGCACCTACAGCGTGAAGGGCCGCACGGTGGAGGTGAGGCTCCCCGGCCAGAAGCCGGACACCGGCTCCCTCAACGCCCAGGGCATGCTGACGATGAAAGCCCTGGGCGAGTTCTACGACTCCCCTTCCGAGTGCGACGCGTAGCTACGCGGCCTTGATCTTCACCGGCGCGGACAGGGCGTACCAGGCGGTGCGGAACGCCTTCAGCTCGCGCAGGCCCGCCGGGTGACGGCCGAGCGCCGGCGCCATGGTGACGGGCAGGCCGATCTTCTTCTCGATGGCCTTGGCCGCGTTGAGCTCCAGCTTGCGGCGGTTCTCGCACTTGGGACAGAGCGACTTCGGCCCCACGCGGTTGACGAGCACCCGCTCCACATGGAGCTTCTTCTGCTGGAGGTACTCCACCAGCCGCTCGGTGCGCGAGGCCGCCAGATCCTCGCCGCGCGTGACGACGACGAAGCGGGACTCGCTCGGCGAGGCCAGCGCCTCCTCGAAGCGCTTCACGTGCTTGAGCTGGGCGGCCACGTCATCGGCCAGCTCGCTCAGGCCCTTGGTCTTGTACTTGGACAGGATCGCGTGCAGCGCGCCCAGCCAGGCCTTCGCCGTGTCGGCCAGCTCCACCACGCGCATGGAGGTGATCATCGGCGCCGGGTCCACGACGATGCGCTTGAAGCGCTCCTGCACCAGCGCGTCGGTGAGGCACGAGAGCGCGGCCAGCTCGTCGATGCCCGGAGGCGCGCACTCCAGCAGGTTGCGCAGCGCGGCCAGATCCGCCGGCACGTCCCCGTTCTTCGGCGCGCCCTCGAAGCCCTTCTCGGCCTTCTCCTTGAGGCGCTTGCGCAGGGCGGCGAACCAGCCGTTCACGTCCAGCTCGCGGGCGTAGAGGCCCTTGGTGCCCTTCACCTGCGTCTCGGTGTCCGTCAGCCGGCTCTGCAGCACGTCCGACAGCGAGTGCGCCGGATCCGTGGAGATGAGGAGCACGGGCCCCTCCTTCTCCGTCAGCGTCACGGCAGCCGCGGCAGCGCAGGAGCTCTTGCCCACCCCACCCTGCCCCACGAAGAAGATCAGGCGCGTGGGAGGCAGCGGCGGCGCGGCGATGGGAGGCATGGAAGGCGCGCGCACCAGCGCCGGAGGGCCCTCGGCGGCGGAGAACTCCAGCGCCTTGGTCTCCTTGCCGCCCGTCCACTCCTTGCCGAACTTCTTGAGCCCATCCAGCCCGCGAGGAGCAAGCTCCCGCTTGGCCACCAGCTGCACCGGGACGGCCTTGTCCAGCGCCTGGAACTTGCGGACGTGCGGCGCCTGGAGGCCGCGGCGGCCCTGGCACGCGGGGCAGCCGTCCTTCTCCTCCACCTGGTTGACGATGATCTCCGTCACCGGGATGGCGCGCTCGCGCAGCTGCGCGAAGTACATGCGCGTCTGCGCCTCGGGCACCGGCTCCGCCAGCGCGACCAAGTGGAAAGCCGAGCGCGTCCCGTCCTTGAGCAGCGCCAGCAGCCGCTCCGCCTTGCCGCCCACCTCGTCCAGGAAGGTGCCCTCGGACGGTGCGGCGGGCTCCTTCTTGCCCTTGCCGTTGGAGGCCGGCTTGTCCGAGCCCGTCTTCACGATGCCCAGGAACTTGCGCAGCCCCTGGGGCAGATCGAACAGGCGCAGCGTGTGGCTGGTGGGCGAGCAGTCCACGACGATGCGGTCGAACTCCTTGGCCTCCAGCAGCTCCAGCACCTGGAAGAAGCTCACCAGCTCCTCGAGCCCCGGCACCGCCTGGGCAAAGAGCTTGCCGAGATCCTCATCCGACAGGACCGAGCCCTTGGCAGCGGCCTTCTCCAGGGCAGGGACGTACTTCGCGGCGAAGGGCTTGAGCAGGGCCGCGGGCTCCAGCTCCGCCGCGTACAGGCCTCCGTCGCCCTTACCGGGCACCAGCTTCGTGGGCTTCGCCGTCAGCTTCTTCTTCACCAGATCGGACAGCGTCCGGGCCGGATCCAGGGAGACGAGGAGCACTTTCTCCTTGGGAGCTTCCTCGGCAAGATTCAACGCATAGGCTGCGGCGAGCGTGCTCTTTCCAACACCGCCCTTGCCGCCGAAGAAGTGGAGAACTCGCGCATCACTCATTGCGTCGTGGCCTTCCTTGACGCCCCCCGTCGGCTTCCGAATCGTCCATCCGTAGACAGCCGCGGATCAGGCGGTGGAGTCCCTAGCCAGGTCATGGCCTGCACCGGAACCCCATTTATGAGAGGCCAGCAGGATCCCCCGTCTGGAGGGTAAAAGTCAAGAGTTGACGCGGGTTTTGCAGCACTGGCACCCCCCATTGACGCGGTGTGCCAGCGTGCCAGGAAGCCCTGCAGCCAAGGAACTCCAAAGGCGCGAAATCCGGACGGGAATTCCTACCTGGAGGGTCTACTACCGGGCATCAATCTCGCCAGATCCGGTGCTCCCATCTCCCCCGGCGGCCTTGGCCAGCCCGCCGGCCAGCGTCTGTCCTTGCTGGCGGGCCTCGGCGGCGTACCGGTTGAGCTTGTTGTAGAGGGTCTTTTCAGACACCCCCAGGATCTCGGCGGTGCGGGCCTTGTTGTTCCCGTTCCGCTGGAGGCTGCCGAGGATGTACTCGCGCTCCACGGCGTCGAGCGACAAGCCGTAAGGCAGGCGGAAGGTGTGGCGCTCGGGGCTCTTGCCCGCCATGTCAGGGGGCAAGTGCTCGCGGGTGATCAGCTCGCCGTCGCAGAGGATGACGGCGCGCTCCACGGCGTTGCGCAGCTCGCGGATGTTGCCCGGCCAGTCGTGCGCCTTGAGCACCTCCATGGCCTCCGGGTGCACGCCCGTTACCCGCTTGGCCGAGTCCCCGCCGAACTTCTCCACGAAGTGCTGCACGAGGATGGGGATGTCCTCCCGGCGATCGCGCAGGGGCGGCAGGTGGACCTGGAACACGTTGAGGCGGAAGTAGAGATCCTCGCGGAAGCGCTGGTTCTTGATCTCCTGCTTCAGATCGCGGTTCGTGGCGCACAGCACGCGCACGTCCACCTCGATCTCCACCTTGCCGCCGATCCGCCGCAGCTTCCCCTCTTCCAGGACGCGCAGCAGCTTGGCCTGCAGCTCGATGGGGATCTCTCCCAGCTCGTCCAGGAAGAGCGTGCCGCCGTGGGCCATCTCGAACACGCCCGGGCGGCGCTGGTCGGCGCCGGTGAAGGCGCCGCGCTCGTGGCCGAAGAACTCGGACTCGATCAGCGTGGCGGGGATGGAGGCGCAGTTGATGGCGATGAAGGGCTTCTCGCGCCGCAGCGAGAGGTTGTGGATGGCGCGCGCCACCACCTCCTTGCCCGTGCCGGACTCGCCGGAGATGGCCACGCTGGCCTTGGAGGGCGCCACCTTCTCGATGAGCTCGCCCACCTTCCGCATGGCGCCAGAGGTGGAGATCAGATCCTGCTGCCCGAGCTGCTTGAGGCGCCGGCGCAGCGTCTGCACCTCCCGCAGCGTCTCCTTCTTCTCCAGCGCCCGCTCGATACAGACCTTCAGCCGCGCGATGTTGAGCGGCTTCTCGATGAAGTCGTACGCGCCCTCCTTGATCGCCCCCACGGCGGCGTCGATGGTGCCGCGGCCGGTGAGGAAGACGACCGGGCAGTCCGGCAGCTCCTCACGCAGCTGGCGCAGCAGCCACAGCCCGTCCGTCTCCGGCATGGCGAGGTCCGACAGGACAACGTCCGGCCGGAACTCGCCCGCCTTTCGCAGGGCATCGTGCCCGTCGAACGCGACCTCGACTTTGTGCCCCCAGGAGCTGAGCATCTCTGCCAGCGCCTCGCACGTCGCGCGTTCGTCATCCACGGCCAGAATTCGTGCGCTGCCCAAGATGAAGACCTCCCTACAGCTTTCGCCTGATGTAGAACTGAGAAGAAGGACGGGACTGATGCACCGCGGACCGGCGCTGTGGCTCAGACGCGCGGGAAGATGAAGCGGCAGACCCCCGACCGGATCTGGAACTCGATGCCCAGCTGCGCACAGCGCAGGCCCAGGGCGGCGACGATGTCCGGCGCCGACTCGGGCGCGCTGCCCGCGGCATCCGTCACCTCGAGCACGGCGTGAGCGCCCTCGGCACGGACGGCCACGGCCACCTCGCTCCCCGCCTCCGAGCGCCCGAAGGCGCGCAGCAGCGCCTGGATCAGGAAGAAGCTCAGCTCGCTGGTGTCCTGGAGCTTCACGCGCAGCTCCGGCTCGATCGTCACCTGCAGCTTCAGGCGCCGCCGCCGGCTCTCATGAGCCATCACGTCCAGCGAGCGCCTGGCCATCTCGGACAGCCCCGCCTCGCCCGCGCTGCCGCCCCTCAGGACGATGAAGTCGGCGAACTGGCGCAGGATGCCGTCCACCCGCTGGATCTGATCGCGCATGGCCTTGATGTTCTTGGCCTGCGAGGGCGGCACCTCTCCCGTCTCGCCCTTGAGCTTCTCGGAGAGGACCTCGAGGTTGATGGAGAGCGCGTTGAGCGGGTTGCGCACGTCGTGCAGCAAGCTGTCCATCAGCGTGGGCACGGCGCTGTAGCGCGCCGCCCCGACGACGGGGTCGGACGTCTCTTGAACCGCAGGCACACTGGTCACAGCCGTGGATGTAACCACCGGGAACTCCTCAAGAATTGTCACCAACCGCCGCGCCCCGCCTGCCGGTGCGAGGATTTAGGGAGTGGCCTGGGAAACGGCAACCCCTGGGCCGGTAATTCTTGCCGAAGTCGGTGAATTCCCTTGTCGGTCCGCCTGCTTGGCAGCCCCCTGAAGTGTCCTGGGCGCAACGTTCACCCCGCTGGCGCGTGTTGGGGTGTCCGAGGGTGAACGGAGGGGGCGCGCGATCAGCGCGGCTCGGGCGGGTGGGCGGCGTCACCGAGGCCGGTGAGCTCGAGCCCGATCTTGGCGGCGTACTCGAAGATGCGGGGGTCCCGGTAGAACTCGCCGAAGACGATGCGGGTGCAGCCGCTGTTGGCGATCAGCTTGAAGCAGGGCCAGCAGGGGCTGGCGGTGGTGTAGATGGTAGCTCTGTCGATGCTCACGCCATTCTTGGCGGCCTGGATGATGGCGTTGGCCTCGGCGTGGACGGTGGCCACGCAGTGGCCGTTCTCCATCATGTGGCCCACGTCGTCGCAGTGAGGCAGGCCGCGGATGGAGCCGTTGTAGCCGGTGGAGAGGATGGTGCGATCACGCACCAGCAGCGCGCCCACGTGCTTGCGATCACAGGTGGCGCGCGTGGCCACCTGGCGCGCGATGTCCATGAAGTACTGATCCCACGAGCTGCGCGGCTGGCCCAAAGCAGGTCCTCCTGAGCTGGAAAGAGCGCGCGGTGTAGCGCGGCGGGGCCTGGATTCCAATGGCCCGGGGCTGTCGGCCAACCGACGAAGGGACTGCCTGAAGGTTGGTTCCAGGCGGGAGCGTCCCCAACTTCCCTACAAGGGGGCAGGCAGGATGGGCCGAAGGGCAGTGTGGCTGGGAGCAATGGGGCTGGCGGCCGTGCCCGCGCTGGCACAGGAGCCGCCCGCCGAGGTGCGGAGCCTGCATGAGGTGCAGGGGCAGATCACAGCGGTGGACGCGCGCGGGGGCACGGTGAAGGTGGCGTTGGAGGAGCCGGGCGGGCGGGTGGAGCTACGCGTGGACGGTGACACCACCATCTTCCTGCCTGGGCACACGGGGCGCCTGGCGGATCTGAAGGCGGGCCAGCGCGTGAGGGCCGCGTACGAGCCACGCGAGCGCGCTTGGGTCGCCCAGTGGATCGAGCTGCTGGAGCCCTGAGGCTCGGCTGGACAAAAGGCTGGTCGCCTCGGGGACTCAAGTGACCTAAAACGGGTGGCGATGCGCTTCCTGGTCGCCGCCCAATTCCTCCCGGATCCCAACAGTGGCTCGGCGGGATCCGTGTTGGCAGTGGGGCAGGCGCTGGCCGCTCGCGGGCATTCCGTGGAATACGAGTGGATGGCGCCGGACCGGGGGCTGCTGCGCCACCCCGCGCTGCGCCGCCACTTCGAGGTGCCGACCCAACAGCTGCGGGCGCTGGCCGGGCGTCTGAAGTCCACGCGGTACGACGTGGTGATGGTGAGCCAGCCCCAGGCCTACCTGGCCTACGAGCTGCTGCCCGCGCTGCACCCCCGCACCCTCTTCGTGAACCGCACCCACGGGTGGGAGCACCGCCTGCTGCAGGCCGAGCAGCGCCTGGGCTACGAGGCGCCGAGGGCGCTGGGCAACCGCGTCCTCTCCAAGGCGAGCGCGGCGATGACGGTGATGGCGTGCTGGCGGACGGCCCGGGCGGCTCACGGACTGGTGGCGCCGTCATCCCGCTGTGCGAGCTTCATCCGCGACACGTATGGGCTGCCCGAGAGCAAGGTGGGCTTCATCGGCTACGGGCTCGATCAAGACTTCCTGGAGTGGCCTCGGGTCGAGCCGCGCGTGCGCCTGCCGCGCCTGCTCTTCGTGGGCAACTACCTGGCGCGCAAAGGGACGCGGATCCTGGAGGAGGTGCTGCCTCGGGTGGCGAAGCGCTTCCCGGAGCTGGAGCTGTCCTTCGTGGTGCAGGAGGCGGCCATCGAGGAGGTGGAGCGCGTGTACCGGCCGGCCTTTGGCTCCCGGCTGCGCGTGCACCGGTGGATGCCGCGGGCCGAGCTGAGGGAGATCTACGCCGCGCACGACGTGCTGCTGTTCCCGTCGCTCTTCGAGGGGTTCGGCAAGACGTGGCTGGAGGGCATGGCGTGCGGGCTGTGCGTGGTGGGCTTCGACGAGGGCGGGCTGGGGGATCTGGCGGAGCATGGCCGCGAGGCCCTCTTCTGTGAGGCGGGCGATGTGGCCGGCTGGGAGCGGCTGCTGCTCCAGGCGCTGGAGCACCCGGAGCTCGTGGCGGAGCTCCGCGGACGTGGGCAGGCCCGTGCCCGAGGGCGGACCTGGGACGAGACGGCCAAGGACACCGAGCAGTTCTGCGAGCGGCTGCGCGCCGAGAGGGGCTGGGGCTGATCCGGCGCACGGGCGCGGCGGGACTGCGCTACGGCTAGCCAACAGTTGCGGGCGGAGACGCTCACCGGCTGAACGCTTCTGATTGACGGCGAGGGAACGATGCTCTACGCCGCCGACCACCAACAAGGAGGGGTCGAGCATGAAGCGTTCGATTGTGGTGTGTATCGCTGCCGTGATGTTCGCAGGTTCCGCGTGGGCGCAGGGCAACGCGCCGGCCAAGGAGGCCAAGCCTGGCGCAACTCCGCCGGCCAAGGAGGCCAAGCCTGGCGCAACTCCCGCGCAGCCCGGCACGGCTCCCGCGCAGCCCGCCGCGGCTCCCGCGCAGGGCGCCGGGATGAACATGGACTGGACGAAGATGGGCCCGATGGCGCGCAAGCCCACCAACGAGAAGCAGACGAAGAAGGAGATCGAGGACACCTACAAGAAGATCGAGGAGGCCGAGAAGGCGGGCAACATGGAGGCCATGTTCGCCGCCGTGGACTTCCCGGTCTACATGGCGACCGATGACATGAAGGGCATGCCCGAGGCGAAGCTGTACAACCGCGAGGAGTACGTCGCGATGATGAAGCCCTTCATGGAGAACATGCCCAAGGACATGAAGACGACCCACAAGCGGTCGATCACCGTCCTCTCGGACTCGCTGGCGAACGTCGTGGACGACTTCACGATCACGACGGGCAAGCAGAAGATCACCGGCCGCAACGTGAGCCTGCTCGTGAAGCGCGACGGCCAGTGGAAGTGGAAGATGATGACCGAGGCCGGCTGGGGTGGGATGCAGCCTCCGCAGGGCGCGGGTGGTAGCGGCCAGATGCCCACCGAGGGCAAGAAGTAGCAGCCGCTGCGTGTCCCCTCCCCTGCCCGGCGTTCCGCGAGCGGGGGAGGAGGCCGCGGGTGCTAGTGCTTCGGAGCGTCGTCGCCCCAGAGCTCCTTGAGGCGCGCATCGCGGCCACAGCCGACCCGGTAGGAGCGATAGCGCACCGGGTTCTTCTGGTAGTAGTCCTGGTGGTAGTCCTCCGCCGGGGAGAAGTTAGAGGCGGCGACGAGCTGGGTGACGATGGGCTTCTTGAAGCGGCCCGCGGCCTCGAGCTGACGCTTGGACTCTTCGGCGAGCCGCTGCTGCTCCGCATCATGGAAGAAGATGGCGGAGCGGTACTGCGTCCCGTGATCGCAGAACTGCGCGTTGGGCGTGATCGGGTCCACGTTGTGCCAGAAGACCTCGAGCAGCTGGGCGTAGGTGACCTTGCTGGGATCGAAGACGATCTGGACGGCCTCGGCGTGGCCGGTGGTCCCGCTGGAGACCTCCTCGTAGGTCGGGCTCTCCTTCGTCCCGCCCGTGTAGCCCAAGGTCGTCGAGATCACCCCTGGGAGCTTGTCGAAGGGGCCCTCCATGGACCAGAAGCAGCCGCCCGCGAAGGTGGCGGTGGCGAGCTTGGGCTCCTCCTTCTTGGCTGGCCCGGGGTTGGCTGGCCCGGAGGCCAGCGCGCCGATTCCTACGAGGGTGGTGGCAACAGCAAGCAAGGCGAGACGAGGGAAGCGTGGAGTCATGGTGGCCCTTTCCTTCTCCACCTGCTTCTACGCGCGAGCCCCTCCGTCCGTTACACCGGCACGGGGCTCTACCGCTGCGCGGTCTGCCCGACGCCGCCCTCGGAGGCGCGCTCCAGCAGCCGGCCAAAGCCCTTGGCCACGAGGAACTTGCGCACCTTCGAGCTCGGCGCGGCGAACGTCTCGCCCGGCATGGGCACGTCGAAGCTGTAGTCCCGGTCCGCCACCGCGAAGCCCACCTTCGCCGTCCGGTAGCCCTCCACGATCGCCAGCAGCTTGCCCGTCTCCAGGCTGAAGATGCCACCACCCGAGGCCCCGTACCCGATCGGTGCGTCCGTCTTCACCATCTTCGGGCACTTGGCCGTGTGGTCCCACTCCACCTGCGACAGCATCCCGCCCGACAGTGACGTGGACTTGCCGAACGGGCACGCCGCCACCACCACGTCCTCGCCCAGCTCCAGCTCCGCGTCCGCCGCCAGCTCCGCCGGCGCCAGCTCCACCCCCGGCACGCGCAGCAGCGCCAGATCCATCTCCGGCACCTGGCCCACCGCGGCCACCTCCACCGGGTACTCCGAGAGCTCGCCCTGCCGCTCCTGGGTGATGACCATGTGCGGGCTCTTCAGGTCATCCATGTCCACCGCGTGCGCGTTCGTGATCACGTAGCTCGCCACGCCCTGGTCCGTGCGCTCGGTGCCAATCACCACCCCCGAGGCCGTGCGCCGGGCCTTGCCGCCCTCCGTCACCACCATGCGCACCGTGCTCGGCAGGATCCCTCGGACCACCTGCTTGCGCGAGGGCCTCGCCGCCGTCACCGCCACCGCCCGCTCTACGGGCGCCGACAAGGCCGGAGCCTCCGTCACAGCCGCAGGAGGAGACGACGGGGCCGCGCTGGCGCACGACAGGACGGCGAACAGGGCGGGAGCCCCGAGGACAAACCGGTTCATCAACGCTCCAGGAGAGGGAGGACTGGACTGCGTACAACGGCTCTGATGGGTAGATGTTCCCGCGCCGCGCTGTGAACCGAAAGCACGGCGGCCCCCAGGCCCTCCCCTGCCCGCCTGCTCTCAGCCGTACCGCTTCTTCATCAAGAACAGGATCGCGTCCTTCGCGCAGTGCTCGCAGTACCGGTACTTCTCCGCCATCGTCTTCAGCGTGCTCTCCACCTGCGTCTGCTCTCGCGGAGTGAGCGAGCCCCGCTCCTCGGACAGGTACTTGAGGATGTTCTCCTTGTTCTTGCGCAGCACCCGCTTGCGCTCCTCGAAGTAGTGATCCCTCAGGCGCTTGAACATGTCCGGGAAGATGACCGGGTAGTTCATCTCCGCGTCCGGGTTGTCCAGCCGGTGGGCGCCGATGTTGGAGATCAGCCCGCGGCGGTACTCGCCCGCATCCTCCCCCTTCGGCATGACGATCGCCTCCAGCTCCGCCATGCGCTGCTCGTCCGGACGCTCCATCTCGCCCGTCACCCGGTTGCGCATCTTCTCCCCGCGCACCCAGTGGCTCACGTTCTGGATGTAGCGCTCCACCAGCTCGCGGTACTGACCCTCGGAGACCAGCCCCATCGAGTCGCGCACCTCCGAGTCCACCAGATCCAGGTACTCGCCCTCCACCGAGCGCACGAACTCCTCGTGGTCGTGGTAGCCGTCCACCACCTCCTGCTGGAGAAACTCGAAGACGCTCTTGTCCTGGCAGATCGCCAGGAGCTCCTCGAACACCGCCAGCGGGTGCAGGCACTTGTAGTCCGAGCTCTGCGCCGCGTTGAAGAGCGCCGTCTTGATCTCTCTCGCGCTGGCCCCCGAGCGCCCCTCGTAGTTCGGGTAGGCGTCCGACTCCTCGTACAGGTCCGTGCGCAGCTTCTTCAGCTCCTTGATGTTCGCCAGGCTCAGCCGCGCTGGCGCCCGCCCCGCCTCATAGAGGTGCATCTTCTCCAGCGGGGTGACGTGATCGACCAGCTCCTTCACGTCCTGGGCGTAGCGCTCCGGAATCGGCTTCTTCAGCCGCGTGAGCACCGCCCACATGGCCGCCACCTCGGTGGCGTGCGGCGCCACGTGCTTGCCCACCGACGTCGGGGTGATCTCCGCGTCGTACACCTCCTGCTCCAGCTTGAAGCGGCGCAGGTACGGCACCCGCACCAGCTCGATGCGGCCCTTGAACGAGGCGAAGTCCGGCAGCTCCTTGAAGGCCCCCAGGTGCTTCTCGTTGGCCGAGGCGAGCAGCACCTCGTCCAGCTGCAGCACGAAGGGCTCCAGCGGCACCTGCGCCGTCTCGCTGAAGCCCAGCAGGTACTTGAAGGCCTCGAGCGGGCGCTTGAGCAGATCCGCGTATTCGATGAGCCCGCGGTTGGCGTGCACCAGCGGGCCGTGCGGCTCGTAGAGCACCACCCCGTGCAGCGCCGCCGGCAGGTTGAGCTGCGTGCGATCCGCGGTGATCTGCTGCGCGACGGCGTCCACGCTCATCTGCGCCTCCACCGTCACCGTGCCCACCTGGTAGCGCCGGGAGATGTAGAAGCGCTCGATCTGCACGTGGCGAAGAACCTTGAGGTAGTCCCCCGCGTACGAGGTGAGCAGCGCCGCGTAGATGCGCCGGCACTTGTGGCACATCTCCCCGTCCCGGAGGTAGTCCGAGAGGATGAAGTCGCCCGACTCCCCATCCCCGGTGCCCAGGCCCTTCTTCTTCAGCGCCGACTCCAGCATCTTGCGGCGCTCGGGCGGCGGGACGACGAAGAGCGGGTGGTCATTGAGCTCGCACGGCATCCGGACGTCGATCGACTCCGCGTCCAGGTGCGCGTACGTCGTCACCTCGCCCGTGCTCTCGGGCACGCGCTCGCCGAAGCCGATGGAGCCCTTGATGAGCTTCTCCGAGGGGAACACCCAGCCCAGCCGGTACAGCGCGCCCTGCGGCTGGCGCGAGTAGTCCTCCATGCCCGCCTTGAGCGCGTTGACGAGGGTGGACTTGGCGCTGCCGTTGGGCCCGTGCAGGAGAATGAGCTTGTTGATGCGGCCGGCGCGTACGAAGTTGCCCAGCAGCCGGTAGATGGAGTTCTGGACCTCCTCCTGGCCGGCCACGCGCCCGTCCCGGTCGCTCGAGGGCACATCGAAGACCTTGAAGCGCCGGATGGTTCCCGTGGGGTGCGGCACCTGCTCGGTGCCATAGTGGTCCATCACGTCATGCAGGTACTGGGCCGCGTTGCGCGACTGGTGGCGGGGATCGCTGAAGAAGAGGGTGACGTACTCCTCGAAGGACAGGATGGACCTGTTCTTGACGAAGTCCGCGGACACCTGACCCCCGATGTCCTGCAGGTAGCGCCTGGCTTCCACGTCGTCTCTCCTGTGTGCTTGAGTCCTGACCTATGTAGCCACGCCACCGAGCCACCGCCATCGCTCGGTAGAACACAGGAACTTTCCCTTCGGTGCGACAGATGTCCAGGGCCCTGCTTGCACTTCTGTTGATGGCCATGCTCTCCGGGTGCCCGCCCGCCTCCTCGGCCCCCTGCGTTACGGATGCGGAGTGCCCGGAAGGCCGCTGCCGCTTTGGTGGGTGTGGGCCGATGTGTCTGGATGACACCGACTGCCCCTCTGGCCAGGCCTGCTCGGGAGGAGTCTGCGGAGCCCGCCCCGAGTGTGCCGCTCCCGCCGACTGTGCCCAGGGCTTCACCTGCTCGGAGGGCCGGTGCCTGTGCGGCTCGGACGCGGCCTGTGCCGCCAACCAGGTGTGCCGGCAGGGCCGCTGCGAGGATCGCGGCCGGTGCACCGGGGATATGGACTGCCCGGCCGGTCAGCGCTGCGAGGTGACCCAGGGCGCCTGTCTGCCCGCCTGTACCACCGCCGCGAGCTGTGCCCCGGGCGTGGATCCCCAGGTGGCCAGCGTGCTCTTCGTCTGCCAGGGCGGGGCCTGCCTGCGCCGGTGCCTCAACGACGCCTCGTGCGGGGGCCAGGGCCTCATCTGTGAGGCGGGCCTGTGCGCGCGCGCCGACTGCGCCACGCTCGCGGACTGTCCCTCGGGCCAGTACTGCACCAGCGCTACCGCGGGCCGCTGCCTGGAGTACCGCACGTGCCAGTCCCGCGCCGAGTGCCCCGAGAACACGGACTGCCGGGCCTTCGGCGCCAGCAGCTGTCCGCCCGGCTTCGACTGCACGCTGAAGATCTGCCAGGAGCTGCCGGGCTGTCTCATCGACGCGGACTGCGCCGCCCCGGCCTTCTGCCAGCAGGGGTACTGCCAACCCTCGACGGCCTGCCCCACGGGAGGTCCATGCCCCGCGGGACAGCTGTGCGTGGCGCAGCGGTGCGTGCCCGGCGGCTGCCGAGGCCACGCCGACTGCCCGGCCGGCCATGCGTGCACGGAGGGCGCGTGCCGCTCTGCCCCCGCGGCCTCGGAGATCTCCACCCTGTCCATCAGCCCCCGCGCGGCGGTGCTGGTCGTGGGGGTCTCGGTGCGGCTCTCGCTCGTCGCCTTCACCTTCACCGGGGAGAGCTTCCCGTTCATCCCCGGGAGCTACGCGGTGGTGGATGCCAGCGGAGCCCCGAGCAGCGCGGCCACTGTGACGCCCTCCGGCGAGGTGATGGCGGTGGAAGCCGGCACGGTGCGCGTCCGAGCGGGCGTCTCCAACCCCGGCGTGACGCCCGTCGAGACGACCCTCACGATCCTTCCTGCGCTCACCGAGGGCCGCCGGGTCACCGTGGTGGACGCAACTACGGGCCGGCCGCTGAGTGGGGTGGAGGTGCTCGGCTGTGACGCGCCTCCCGCCGCGGCGCCCTGCCCCGCTCCCGTCACGGTGACGACGGACGCGAGCGGCGCGGCGACCTTCCCCACCTTCGTGGGCACCACCGCGAACTTCTCCGCCGCCTCACCCGAGCTCCGCTCGGACGGCTACCCCCGCTACGACCGCGTCTCCGTGGCGGCGACGGGCGCGAGGGACGTGCTGCTCCCGCTCGGAGAGAATCCGGTGCACGGGGCTGCGGGCTTCAACGCCGGCATCCAGTTCTCCGAGGTCCACTCCACCGGCCCGCTGTGGCTCGGCTTCTCCCTGCTCTCCGCCGGGGACGTGCCGGACCTGGATCTCGCCACCCTGCTGGGAGAGACGTTCTTCATCACCGTGCCCGGCCTGCCCCAGCCCGTCCCGGTTCCGGGCAGCACCGTGGCCTATGCCGCCTCCGGCTTCGGAGCGCCCGTGGAGCTCAAGGGGCGCTCCCTGGGACTCGGGCAGCCTGGGCGCCGCGCCGCCGTGGCCTTCGCCGGACGGACGGAGCTGGCCCTGGCCGCGAACCTCGGCTCCACGGATCTGCTGGCCTACACCGGGGCCATGGACTACGCGCTCCAGGCCTTCACCCCCATTCCCCTGAGGCCCCGCGTTCCGGACACCACGGATCTGGATGGGGACGGGCGCTGCTCGGATGCCGCGCGCTGCCCGCAGGGCCCCGAGGACGTGCCGGACTACTTCGGCCTGCCCGGCTTCTCCCACCGCCCTCGCCGGGAGCAGCTCCGCCGCACGGAGGTGGTGCTCCCCCGGCTGCCCGCAGGGCTCGACACGGCGGTGACGAGCGCGGTGGAGCTCTCCGCCGAGGCCGGTCTCCTCCCCCTGGGACTCTCCTCGCGCACAGGGGGTGCTCCCGCGCCGGATGGGACCCGGCCGCTGGAGCCCATCCTGCTGCGCAGCGGTGCACCCTATGGTGGAGTAGAGATCGGTACACCTGGAGTCTGGGTGTTCGCCACCCGGATGGCCGAGGCCCGGGGCGACACCACAGGCCGGATCGTCCGGGGCTCTCCTCTGCCCACCCAGGTGGTCATCCCACCCTTCCTCCCCATGCCCGCCGCCACCTACTCCGTGGCCCAGCGCACCTTCACCCCCTCCACTTCGCAGTGGACGGCGCTGGCTCAGGCCGGCGCCGAGCTGGCCCGGATCACCCTCACCGGCGCTCGGAGCCGGCACGTGGTACTCCTGCCGCTCGTGCCGGGACAGCCACCCCTCCGCCTACCAGACTCACCTCTGGGAAACACGGAAGACCCGGCGATCCAGGAATCAGCGATAGGCGAGATAGTGGCCATGGATCTTTCGGCTCCCACTACTCCAGAGGACGTCCTGGACGTGGGGGGAGCAAACCTGCTCGGGCTGACGCTCCACCTGGATGCTTACTCGCGGGCGACTTCCTGGTGAAATAGCGTTCTGCTGGCCTCGATCTCCTACCCTGGGAGTCCACACGCGATGCAAAAGAAGGAGCCCATCATCGGCATCGACCTCGGCACGACGAACTCGTGCGCGGCGTATGTCGACGACAGCGGGAACGTGAAGCTCGTCCCCTACAAGGGGGGCGACTACACCATCCCCTCCATCTTCGCGATTGATGACAAGGGCAACGAGCTCATCGGCTACGAGGCCAAGCGCCAGTGGCAGCTCAACCCGCGCAACACCGTGTACGGGGCCAAGCGGCTGGTGGGCCGCGGCTACAAGAGCGACATCGTCGACACGATGAAGAAGGTCGTGGCGTACCAGATGCGCCCCGGCAAGAAGAACGACGTCGTCCTGGACGTGGGCAAGAAGGAGTTCTCGCTCCAGGAGGTCAGCGCGAAGATCCTCAACAAGATCCGGGACGTCGCCTCCAACCACCTGAAGACGCCCATCAAGCGCGCGGTGGTGACGGTGCCGGCGTACTTCAATGATCGGCAGCGCCAGTCGGTGAAGGACGCGGGCAAGCTGATCGATCTCGAGGTGGTGCGCATCATCAACGAGCCCACCGCCGCGGCCCTGGCCTACGGCGTGGGCAAGAACCTCAAGCAGAAGGTCGTCGTCTACGATCTCGGCGGCGGCACGTTCGACGTGTCGATCATCGAGATCCGCGAGCGTGTCTTCGAGGTGAAGGCCACCGGCGGCGACATCTTCCTGGGCGGCATCGACTTCGACAACGCCATCATCCACCACGTCCTGAAGGACTTCGCGGCGAAGACGGGCATTGATCTGGCCTCGGATCCGGTGGCCATGCAGCGCATCAAGGACCTGGCCGAGCGTACGAAGATCGATCTCTCCGCGCGCGAGGAGGTGCCCTTCAACATCCCCTTCATCACGATGACGGCGCAGGGCCAGCCGCTGAACATCGAGATGAAGTTCACGCGGAGGATGCTGGAGAACCTGACCAGCAACCTGATCGACAAGACGCTGCAGATCGTGGCGCGGGTGCTGGTGGACGCGGGGCTGTCGACGAAGGAAGTGGACGAGGTGATGCTGGTGGGCGGGCAGACGCGCATGCCCATCGTGCAGGACCGGCTGACGAAGTTCTTCGGCAAGCCACCCAGCAAGGGCGTCCACCCGGACGAGGCGGTGGCCATCGGCGCGGCGCTCTACGCGCACTCGCTGCAGGACGACACGAACCTGCGCATCCAGCTGCTGGACGTGATCCCCATGGCGATCGGGCTGGAGAAGGCGGGCGGGGCGTTCCACACCGTGTTCCCGCGCAACGCGCCCATCCCGAATGCCAAGCAGCTGGTGGCGACGACGAGCATCGACAACCAGACCGAGCTCGCCATGCGCATCTACCAGGGCGACCACGAGATGGTGGCGAACAACGAGCTGCTGGGAGAGTTCACGTTCTCGGGGATCCGGACGGACAAGGCCGGCAGGGTGCAGGTGGAGATCACCTTCGACGTGAGCGTGGAGGGGATCCTCACGATGCGCGCGAGGGATCCGGCCACGGGCCGCGAGATGCGGACCACGGTCCGCGTCACGCAGAGCTGACGGCGCCGAGGGCTCCGGCCCCCGGCCGTGCCCTCACACGCTCTGGCCCTGGCGCTTGGCGAGCACCAGGCTCACGAACGTCCGCACGGAGAAGAGGCTCAGGATCTGCGCGGGCCGCAGCCCGGGCTGGATGCGCTGGGAGGCCTCGGGCATCAGCTCCCGGAGCCGCGCCAGCCCCGCCTCGGAGATGACGCCCCCGGGAGCGAACTCCTCGTCCGACATGTTGCCGCGCGCGGCGCGCTCCATCTCTCCGCGCGTGATCTGGATGTCGAAGGCCCGCTCCAGCTTGAAGACGATGTCCAGGAAGTCGAGCGACTCGGCCCCCAGGTCTCCCATCAGGAGCGTCTCGAGCTTCACGTCGGAGATGTCCCGGGCCAGCGCCTCGGCCACCACCTCGCGGACCTGCTGCTCGATCTTCTGGACCTCGTCCCCTGGCGCTGCGACTGCGGCGGTCATGTCTGGGCCTCCCGCGGCTCAGGGCCATCCTCGAACCACGTCACCACCTGCGCAAGGGGCTTGCGGGGCTGCTTCGCTGGCAATTCGTCCGGATAGCCCACCGCGATGGCCCCCACCATCTTCCAGGGATCCCGGATGTCCAGCAGCCGCTGGATCTCATCGCGCCCGATCATCGGCCCGGACATCCAGCAGGCCCCAAGTCCCTCGGCCTGGGCCTGGAGCAGCAGGGCCATGCAGGCGGCGCTCGTCGAGCAGAGCTCCGCCTGCATCGACGCGGCGGTGTGGAACTTCGCCGGGTCCCCTCCTCCCGAGGCCACCAGGTTGGCGATCAGGTCCGGATAGACGCGGTACTGCGGGACGATGATGGCCGCGGCCGTGGAGAGGGGCTCGTGGAAGAAGTCGCCGTACTTGCCGAAGTCCTCCGCGTGGTGCCCCTGACGGATGATGGCCTTCATCTCCTCGGCCCGGGTGCGGACGGCCTCGGTGAGGCGCTGGCGGAGGGAGGCCTGGGTGACGACCGCGAAGCGCCAGGGCTGGCGGTTGGTGGGAGACGGCGCCGTCACCGCCGCTTGCATCAGCCGCTCCAGCACCTCGCGGGGAACGGGCTGGGCCGTGAAGGCGCGCACGCTCCGGCGGTGAGAGAGGAGATCGAGAAAGGACTCGCCATTCATTCGAGCTTGAACCCTCCATCCACGTTCCACACCTGACCGGTGACGTAGCTGGCGTCACAGGAGCCCAGGAAGGCCACCACCTTCGCCACCTCCTCGGGCCGGCCGGGACGCCGCATCAGGATGCGCCGCTTCACCTCATCGGGCGCGAGCGCGAGGATATCCCGGGTCATCTCGGTCTCGATGACGCCAGGGGCCACCGCGTTCACCCGCACGTTCCTGGGTGCCAGCTCCACGGCCAGGGCGCGGACGAAAGACTCCACCGCGCCCTTGGTGGCGGCGTAGAGGCTCTGCCCCCGTCCGGGCCGCTGCCCCGCGACGGACGAGAGCGCCACGATGGAGCCCCGCCGCCGGCTGATCATCCGCTTCGCCACCTCGCGGCAGCAGTTCACCACGCCATCCAGGTTGACGGCGCGGACGGCCGCGAGATCCTCGGGGGTGCTCGCGCCAAGGAGCGTGTCCCGGGTGACGCCCGCGCCACAGACGAGCACGTCCAGGGGGCCGAGCTGGCGCTCCGTCTCCTCGACGAGGCGGGCCACCTGGGCTGCGTCGGAGACGTCCGCCTGGTGCAGGAGCGCCCGTTGGCCGAGCGCCTCCACCTCGCGCGCCACCTCGGCAGCGCGCGCTTCCTGATTTCGGAAGTTGATGCCCACCCAGTAGCCACGCCGGGCCAACTCCAGCACGACGGAGCGGCCGATTCCGCGTGAGCCCCCCGTCACCAGCGCCACGCCTGTTTCGCTCATGGTTCACCTCGCGGCGGGATCGCCCGCCCACAGTAGCGGGGTTCAAGGCGAAGAGACATGCGCGGCGGTCCCCGGCGGTCTCGCCGAACCTGTCCGCTTGTCAGACAGGTTCGCGTCATGCGCCACCCGCCGGAGGCACCCGGATCCACTCTCCGCCCACCGAGTCCGCCCATCCGCCAGGGCTGCAAATATGGACCGCCCCTACAAGCCCGGGCGCTCCCGTGGAGAGGGCCAGCGCCGAATGTGCCTTCGTGGGAGTGGGCTCTCGGACGAGGGTGAGCGGTCCCTCCGCAGGCTCGCGCAGCCCGGCAATGGGTGGAAGCACGCCTCTCCGCAGACAGCCGGCCAATGCGATGGCCTGGACCAGGGCCGTCGCGGCACCCATCTGCCCGAAGGCTGCCTGCACCGCAGTAAGCCGCGCGCCCTCTCCGATCAGTGGCGCCAACACGGACCTCTCTGCCGCATCCAGCGCGGGGAGGGCCCGGCCGGAGCCATCAACGACGGTATCCGCTCGGCCGAGGCGCGAGGCGACGGCGGCGAGAGTCTCCGGGCCCGGCTCGGAGGTGTGACCGTCCGCTCCATCCGCTGCGGAGATGGACGCCAGAGCCCCACCCGCGCCCGGGCGCCGGAGCACGAGCGCCGCGGCGGCTTCACCCGGCACGAAGCCGCGCGCCTGGACATCATACGGGGCGGCCAGGTTCGCAAGGTCCCCGGACGTCGCGGCTCCCCGCGCAGCTAGGTCCACCAGCGTCTCGGGCTCGAGCAGCGAGTCGTAGGCGAACACCAGCGCCACATCGATGCTCCCGGCCTCGAGTGCCCGGATGGCCGCGGAGAGCGCCTGGGCTCCGGCCGTGGCGCCTCCGTACGTGGCGCCATCCCCTCGTGCGGAGAGGTCAGACGCCAGGAGCGCATGCGCGTTGTTGGAGAGATGCTTGAGCATCCAGTACGGGTGGATGCGCTTGAGGCCGCGCTCCCACGTGCCGCCCTGCTCCGGCTGCTGCGCGGAGAGCCCCTCCATCATGTCGTCCCAGTGGGCGCGCAGCCCGCCATAGCCGCAGAAGATTCCCAGCCGCTCGCCCGCGGCCTCACAGCCGTGAGCGCGGGCCTGCTGGAGCGCCTCGTGCGCCGCCTCCAGCCCGAAGAGCCCCATCCTGCGAAGGAAGCGAGCATGCTTCGAGCACTGCGGCAGGGAGAGGATCGGCGCGCCCAGCCGGCAGGCGTAGGTGCGGGTCTCGAACCGAAGCGCGTCCGTCGCGGCGCGTTCGCCGGCGAGGAGCCGGCCCACTGCGGTGTCCACCGAGTCTCCCAGAGGCGTGCGCCAGGCCCAGCCGAGGACGTCCGCGCTCATGTCCCTCTCCCGAGGATGAGGGTCGCGTTCTGCCCTCCGAACCCGAAGGAGTTCGACAGCACGGCCTCCACTCGCGCCTCGCGGGGGCGCTCGCCGATGACGTCGATGTCACACTCTGGATCACGCTCGCGGTGGTGCGCCGTCCCCGGCAGGCAGTCGCGCTGGAAGGGCAGCAGACAGGCCGCGATCTCGATGGCTCCCGAGGCCGCCATCAGATGCCCCACCGCCCCCTTGATGGAGCTCACGGGCACTTCTCCCAGGACCTCGCGGATGGCTCGGGCCTCCGCGGGATCATTGAGCGGCGTGCCCGTGCCATGAGCGTTCACATAGCCGATGTCCCGCGCGGAGAGCCCGGCGCGCCGCAACGCCTGCTGCATGGCCTTCCGTGCCATCGATCCATCCGGAAGGGGCGCCGTGGTCTTGTAGGCGTCCTGGGTGCTCCCCCAGCCAAGGATGCGCGCGAGGGGGCGGGCGCCTCGGGCCAGAGCGCGCTCCTCGGACTCGACGACGAACATGGCAGCCCCCTCGCCAATGGCCAGCCCGTCCCTGCGCCGATCGAAGGGCCGGCACGCATCCGGCTCGGCGCGAGGTGATGGGGCACCCAGGCGGGACATCCCCCCGAGCCCCAGCGGATTCACCATCGAGTCACTCGCGCCGCAGAGCACCCGCGTGGCCGCGCCGCGCTCGATGAGGGAGGCGGCGTGGGCCACCGCGAGCGTGCCGGCCGCGCACGCGGAGACGTGGGGCACCACGGGCCCAGACAGGCCAAGCATCCTCACGAGCCCATCCGCGGAGAGATCGATCCGAGAGCGGAAGCGCACCCGTGGCAGGGAGGCCCCCGGCTCCGCCGCCCAGTTGATGGCCGTGCGCGCGCCCTCCTTGCGCAGCAGTGGCCCGAAGTCCTCCAAGAAGGCCTGCTCCAGGCCGAGGGCCATGGACAGCCAGGTATCGCTCGCATCCTCGCCACAGCCTGCCTGGCGCCAGGCCTCCAGCGCGGCGACCCACCCGAAGCCAATCTTCCGATCGCGCAGCGCTCCGGATGCCTCCCAGTCCTCTAGAATGGACTCAGGCAAGCGTCCCCCGAGGTACTCCCGGAGCCAGGCGCCATCCGTCCTGAGCACCGGCACCTCCCCAGCGACGCGCGTCGGGAACCTCGAGGCATCAAAGTGGCGGATGGGCCCCACTGCGGCCCGGCCCTCGCCGAGCGCATCCCAGAAGGCGCGTGCGCCCACGCCCAGGGCAGAGACAACGCCACAACCGGTGATGACGGCCCGGCTCACGAAGCCACCTCCCGCGCCAGTCCCACCAGGCCCACGTCCCCATCCGGGCCCATGACGAGCACGGCCGTGCGGCACACCTCTCCCTCCTGCAGCAGGTCCAGGGCCGCCACGGTCGCCAGCACGGCGGAGGCCGCCAGGGACTCTCCAAAGAGTGTGGAGGCCTCGAAGATGGCCTCGGGACACGCGGAGGTGGCCAGCTCCCGTGCAGCCTCTCTCCGGTTCGGAGTGGCCGTGAGCACCACGCACTCCGGGCTCATGGCTTGGAGGGAGCGCCGCGCAGACTCGAGCGCCAGCTCCAGCCCCTGGCGTCCAGGGTGCACCTCGCAGCGTTCGAGGAAGCCCAGCGGGCGCGCGTGTTCAGGAGCCGCCAGCGCCAAGAGGGCTGCGCCTTCCCCCGGCACCACACCCTCCCCTGCCTCTCGGCGCAGCTCTGCCCAGGTCACCGGATGCAGTGCCGAATCCGCCCCGCCGCCGAGCGCCACTTCGCAGTCGCCCGCGGCCACTGCGTGGTGCGCCTCCGCCAAGGCGAGCACCGTGCCGCTCCCGCGCGAGAAGATCGCTGCGTTCGGGCCCCTCAGCCCCTCGCGGATGGCGGCGTGGCAGAGGGTGTAGTTGTTCATGAGCTGGAAGGCGAAGAGCGGATTGCACGCTCCGAGCCCCGAGGTGCCGAATCGGCCCAGGTCGAAGCGGTCCTCCGAGAAGCTCGCGTCGAGCATCGCCTCGAGCTCCTTCACCGTACCGCCCGAGGCGCCCACTCCGAGGAAGAAGCCCGTCTCCTCTCTCGGCAGTGCTGGCGACTCCAGGAAGAGGCTCCGAGCGGCCACGCAGGAGAGGCGCGCACCCCGGCTCATCAGCTTGAGCTGCCGCGGCTCCACGTCCTGTGCCGCAGGCAGCGAGGGGACCTGCGCGGCGAGGACTCCCCCGAGCCCCTTGCAGAGAGTGGCCGCCCTGTCGCCCGCGCGCACCGCCCTGCCCAGACCGCGCCAACCGAGACCCCGGGCGGTAACGGCAGAGGCGGCGATCACGGCCACGGGCCTCATGCGCGGACCACCACGAGGCTGGTGTTCGCCCCACCGAAGGCGAACGCATTGACGAGCGCCGAGCCCACCCGCTTGCGCAGAGCCTGGCCCTGGACGTGAGGAAGCTCGCAGCGAGGATCGGGGTTGCGCAGGCCCGCGGTCGGGAGCACCTCGTCCCGCTCCAGCGCATGCACCGCGCAGAGGAAGCCCAGCGCCCCCGCGCCCGCGATCCAATGACCGAGGGCGCCTTTCACGGAGCTCACATGAGCCTCGGCCAGCCGTGCTCCCAGCACCCGGCGGAGCGCTCGGGCCTCCACCTCGTCATTCAGCTGCGTCGAGGTGCCGTGCGCCTGCACGAAGTCCACGGCCTCGATCCGTGCCTCTCGAAGCGCGGCTCTCATCGCCGTGGCGGCGCCCTCTCCCTCCGGATCCGGTGCGGTGAGGTGCCAGGCATCGAGCGAGCGCCCTACCCCCGCCACCGAGGCCACGGCATCGCCCCTCTCGGCGGAGAGCACCATCATGGCCGCCCCCTCGCCCACGACGAAGCCATCCCGATGGGCATCGAAGGGGCAGGACACTCCCCGGGCCGACAGCGCGCCCAACAGTCCAAAACCGGCCAGCATCAGCGGATCCACATCCGCCCCGACGCCGCCGCACAGCGCCACGTCCACCTCGCCCCGGCGGATGGCCCGCACGCCCTCAGCGATGGCCGCGGCTCCCGAAGAACACGCCAGAGACAGCGTCTCACAGGGCCCTCGGGCACCGATCTCCCCCGCCAGCATCGAAGCCACCGCCGCGGGAGATACCGCCGCCGCATCAATGCGAGGCGCCAGCTCCCGCGCGCGCTGGCCGAAGGCCTCATGGTCGAAGCGCGCGCCGCCTCCCGCGGCCTGAGCCAGCGCCAGCACCGTGGAGAAGCTCGCACGGCCCGACTCGGCTCCAATGAAGACGCCCACGCGCTCGGGCGAGGCGCTGAGCTGCGCCCGCCCCCACGCCTCCCGCGCGGCACGCAGGGCGAACTCCCGCCGGCGGTCCTCCACGCCCTCGGCGATGCCCCGCACCGCAGCCGCCACCTGACACGGGAAGCCCTCGATGTCGAAGTGCTCCACCCGGGCAATGGCGCTCTCTCCCCGCGCGAGAGCCGCCGCGGTGCTCGGCCAGTCCAACCCGAGGGACGAGACCGCGCCCACGCCTCGGACGAAGGCCTCACGCCCCATGGCCACACCCCATGCATGGACGCAGCGCGCTCACGGCTCCTCCGCCGCTCCGGTCAACCAGACGTTGAGCACCTCACGGCGGCGCGCGCGCAGCTTCTCGCTCTTCACCTCGGCGAAGGCGAACGTGAGCTCGGCCTCGGCCGCGAGCTGTCCTTCCACGGTGGCCGTCGCGCGCACCTGGCCTCCCTCCTCGCGGGCGGTGATGAGGCGCGCCTCGAGCTCCAGCTTGTCACCCGGGCGCACCATCCTGCGGAACTTCGCCCGGTCCACCATCGTCAGCAGCGCGTGGAGATCGTTGCGCCCGCGCTCGCGCATGGTCGCCTCCACCAGCACGCCGCCGAGCTGCGCCAGGGCCTCGACGATGAGCGCTCCCGGCATGATGGGGTGGCCGGGGAAGTGGTCGGCGAAGATGTCGTCCGAGAGCGAGACGCACTTGACGCCGTGAGCCACCTCCGATGGCACCAGGCGCGTGATGCGGTCGAGCAGGACGTAGCGCACGTGGACCCTCCGCGAGCCGGGACCAGACCTCCCTGCAGCAGGAGCGCTGGCGCCAGGGCGTGACGGGCCGCGCTATAGCACGCGACCGAAGGCTCTGGACAGGCGCAGTCCGGACAAGCACGATGCCGCCACCTGTCGTCGCCCGGAGCGCGCGTCTGGCGTGCTTCGAGTCGCGGCGTCCCGGAGGCCTCCATGGAGTGCACGAGCTGCGCGCCGATCGAGGGAGCCGTCCAGCGACCGGACAAGCCCCACACCTTCCTGCACCATGAGCCCTCGAAGTGCGAGCGCTGCGCTCAGGAGGTGGAGGCCCGCGTCGTGCTGCGCAAGGGCGAGGTCTGGGCGCTGAAGTTCTGCACCACCTGCGGCCAGACGGAGGCGAAGGTCGCCGACAGCGCGGACGCGTACCTGGAGGCCTGGGTGAAGCGCGGCGAGGTGGCGGACGACACACGCGACCACCTCTTCAAGCACACCACCTCCACCTGTCCCCAGTGCCTGGCGCTACTGCAGGCCGAGGTCGTCATCCGCCGGGGCAAGATCTACTTCAAGAAGGACTGCCGCAAGTGCGGGCCCTCGGAGGCGCTGGTGAGCGAGGACGCGCGCTACTACGTGCGCGCCTATACCTTCGCCCGCGCGGGCACCGAGCCGCTGAAGTTCGCGACCGAGGTGAAGCACGGCTGCCCCACCGACTGCGGCACGTGCTCGGACCACGAGCAGCACACGTGCCTGCCCATCGTCGAGGTGACAGACCACTGCAACCTCGAGTGCCCGATCTGCATCGTCAACAACCAGTACTCCAACCACATCGAGCTGGCGGCGTTCCAGCGCATCGTCGATGGGATGGTGGAGCGCGAGGGCCAGCTCGAGTCACTGGCGCTCTCGGGCGGCGAGCCCACCAGCCACCCCGAGATCCTCAAGCTGCTGGAGATCGCGAACCGGCCGGAGATCGGCCGCGTGGTGCTCATCACCAACGGCCTGCGATTGGGCCGGGATCGCACCTTCGCCGAGGCCATCAAGGCCAGCGGCGCCTACGTGGGCCTGCAGCTCGACGGCTTCACCGCCGACACGCACGAGAAGATCCGCGGGCGAGATCTCTCCAAGGACAAGCAGGCGGCACTGAAGATGCTGGAGGAGCTGAACATCCCCACGCAGATCATCTTCGTGGCCACGCGCGGGGTGAACGAGCACCAGATCGGCCAGGCGGTGCAGCTGCTCATGGAGAAGGACTTCGTCCTCTCGCTCAACTTCCAGCCGGCCGCCTACACAGGCTTCGGCGGGGGCTCCTTCAAGCACGACCCGATGGATCGGCTCACCATCCCGGGCGTCATCCAGCGCATCGAGGAGCAGACGGACGGCAAGCTGAGGGTGAGCGACTTCTCGCCCCTGCCCTGCTCGCATCCGCAGTGCGTCTCGCTGACCTACCTGCTGAAGCTGAACGACGGCTCGTACATGCCCTTCGGGCGCTTCGTGGACTTCAGGCGCCACGGGACGCTGCTGCGCTCGTCGGCCACGCTGGGGGCATCGCCGGAGATCCATGACGCGCTCGAGGAGGTCATCCACGACGTCTTCGCCCGGCAGGACGAGGTGGAGCGCGGCACGGATGTCCTCAAGGCGCTGCGGCGCTCGCTGGACGTGATGTTCCCGGACCGCAAGCTGACCAACAAGGAGTCCGTGCTCATCGGCGAGCAGCAGGCCAAGAGTATCTTCCTCCACCACTACATGGATCGGCACGACTTCGACCTGGAGCGGCTGCGCAAGTGCTGCCACCACTACCCCCAGGTGGATGGGCGCGTCATGCCAGCGTGCGGCTTCAACATGTTCCACCGCGGCGCAGCCAAGGGCCCCCAGACGCAGATCGCTCCCTGGGGCAAGAAGCCGTGGACGACGAACCCTCCTGTCAACGCGGCGGGCCCGGCCTCCTTCAAGCTGCCGGTGCTCAAGTGAAGCTGCTCGAGGGGCGTACGGCGCTCGTCACGGGCGGCTCGCGCGGGCTGGGACGGGCCCTCTGCCAGATCCTGGCGCGCGAGGGCGCCAACGTCGCCTTCTGCTACTCGCGCTCCGAGGAGCATGCTGCCGAGACCCTGGCCCTCATCCAGGCGCAGGGCGTGCGCGGCTGGGCCTACAAGGTGAACGTGCTGGACAAGCCGGGGGTGCAGAAGATGGTGCGCGCCCTCGAGCAGGAGGCGGGCGGCCTCGACATCCTCGTGAACAACGCGGGCGTGGGCCAGGTGGTGCCGCTGGCGCTCATGGAGGAGGAGGACTGGGACCGCGTGATGAACACGAACGTCAAGGGCGCGTTCCTCGTCACCCAGGCGGCCATCCGCGGGATGATCCACCGCAAGCGCGGCCGCATCCTCAACATCAGCTCGCTGGCCGGGGTGAAGATGATGCAGGCCCCCGTGCACTACTGCGCGGCGAAGGCCGCCCTCAAGGGCTTCACCGAGGCGCTGGCCAAGGAGCTCGGCCGCTACGGCGTCACCGTGAACTGCCTGGCGCCCGGCGTCCTGGAGGAAGGCGTCTCCGGGAACCTGCCGCAGCCGCGCCTCGAGGAGTACCTGCGCAACTGCGCCCTCGGGCGTGTGGGCACGCTGGCGGAGGCGGCCGAGGTGGCTGCCTTCCTTGTCTCGGATCGCAACAGCTACATGAACGGAGCCACACTCGTCCTCGACGGGGCGGTGTGAGGAGGGGCTCAGATGCCGGATGGATCCGCCGTTGCGGAGCGGCTGCTGCATGAGACGACCAGCCTGTGCCGGGACTGCAAGAACGCGGTGCCTGCCCAGGTGGTGGCTGCCGGCAACGAGGTGCACATGCGCAAGCAGTGCCCGGTGCACGGCGCCCAGTCCGTGATGCTCTCGGACGACGCGGCCTGGTACGAGCGCACACGCACGATCGCCACGCCGCCCGCGCCTCCGGTGGCGCGCAAGGAGGTGGAGCACGGCTGCCCGTTCGACTGCGGGGCCTGCAGCACGCACGAGCAGAAGGTCCGCCTGCCGGTGGTGACCATCACCAGTGCCTGCAACCTCAACTGCCCCATCTGCTACGTGCACAACAAGAACGAGGGTGCGTTCCACATGACCCTCGAGACCTTCGACCAGATCCTCGGGCATCTGGTGAAGGACCACGGCGGCGAGCTGGATCTCATCAACTTCACGGGCGGCGAGCCCACCATGCACCCGCACTTCCTCGAGTTCATCGAGCACGCGCACAAGGCGGGGGCCCACCGCGTCACTATCTGCACCAACGGCATCCGGCTCGCGCAGGACGAGCGGATCGTTCAGCGGCTGGGCGAGCTCCAGGCGCGCGTGGCGCTCTCGTTCGACTCATTCGAGCCTTCCGTGGATCAGGCGATGCAGGGGGCGCGGCTGCTGGACATCAAGCTGCGGTGCCTGGATCTGCTCGACAAGCACAACGTGGACACGACGCTCATCCCGGTGATGACGCGCGGGTACAACGACCATGAGATCGGCCGCATCATCCAGCTCGGGCTGGAGCGCTCCAGTGTGCGGCACCTGGAGATCCACACCATCACGTATACCGGGCAGGGCGGCGTCAGCTTCGACCGCTCGGGGCGCATCTCCATGCACGAGGTGCTGACCCGCATCCAGGAGACGACCGGGGGCATGCTGCGCGAGGAGGACTTCGTCCCCTCCCCCTGCGCGCACCCGCTCTGCTACCAGATCGCCTACATGCTGCTGGATCCGGAGGGAGGCCCGCCGGTGCCGTTCGCCCGCTTCATGCCGCGCGAGGAGTTCTACGCGGTGCTCGGCGAGCGGCTGTACCTGGAGCCCAGCCCCCGCCTGGAGACGGCGATGCACGACGCCATCGATCGGCTGTGGGCCTTCGGTGGCGAGGAGGCGGAGCGCACGCTGCGGATGCTGAAGCACCTGCTGGGCGTGCTGTTCCCGCAGGGGCGGGTGCTCAGCCGCCACGAGGGGCTGCGGGCCTCGGAGCGGTGGGTGAAGGCCGTCTACGTGCACTCGCACATGGACGAGGAGACCTTCGACGTGGAGCGGGTGATGCGCTGCTGTGACTCCAACTGCTACCCGGATGGGACCACCATCCCGGTGTGCAACTACAACGTGCTGTACCGCGAGAAGGAGGCCCGCTTCATGCGCGCACCGAAGGCCTGGAACGAGCGGAGCGGCGGCTTCAAGCTCCCCGTCTTCCCTGGGGAGAGAGTCAAGTGACGCCTCGAATGGAGGGGAAGCGCTGCCTCGTCACCGGCGGCTCGCGAGGCCTGGGGCTGGCCATCTGCCAGGAGCTGGCGCGTGCGGGGGCTCGGGTGGCCTTCACGTACTCGAAGAACACGCGCGACGCGGAGGAGGCCAAGGCGCGCATCACCGAGGCGGGCTCGGCGCCGCTCGTCTTCCAGGGCTCGGTGGCGGACGCCGAGCACGTGAAGAAGACGGTGGCCTCCGTGGTGGAGGCCTGGGGCGGAATCGACGTGCTGGTGAACAACGCGGGGGCGAACCAGGTCCTCCCGATCGCGCTCATCGAGGAGGCGGACTGGGACCTGGTGATGGACGTCAACGTCAAGGGCACCTACCTGTTCTCCCGGGCCGTGCTGCGGCCGATGATCCGTGCGCGGGCGGGGCGGATCCTGAACATTGGCTCGTTCGCCTCGGAGCGCGTGGTGGAGGCGCCGGTGCACTACGCGGCGGCCAAGTCCGCGCTGCGTGGGTTCACCGAGGCGCTCGCGCGGGAGGTGGGGCGCTACGCCATCCAGGTGAACCTGCTCGCGCCGGGGTTGTTGGATGCGGGGTTGTCGCGCTCACTGCCCCAGCACCGGCTGAACGAGTACCTCGGCCAGTGCTCGCTGGGACGGCTCGGCTCGGTGGAGGAGATCGCGCGCATGGCGGTCTTCCTCGTCTCGGACGAGAACACGTTCATGACTGGTGCCAAGGTGGTTGCCGACGGTGGCCTGTAGGAGCGCGGAATGACGACCCGAGTCGAGGACATCCTGCGGCGGGGGTTCGAGGACTTCCGCGAGTTCGTCAACCCGCTCATCGCCCTGCGAGCCGAGGTCGCTGGGGAGCCGATGCGCGTCGTCCACGCGAGGGAGGGGCGCCTGGAGGACGACGAGGGCCACCTCATCGAGGACTTCCACGGCACGCAGGCCTTCGGGCACCGCAACCCCGCGATCGCGGCGGCGGTGCGCGAGTTCCTGGATTCGGACTCGCCCTCCTGGTTCCCGTCGCGCGTCAATCCATACGCGGGGAGCCTCGCCCGGCGCCTGTGCGAGCGCACCGGGTACTACTCGAATGCCTTCTTCGCGAGCTCGGGCAGCGAGGCCGTGGAGGCGGCGCTCAAGCTCGCGCGAGCCGTGACGCGCAGGCCGCGGGTGCTGTCGCTCGAACGCGCCTACCACGGCTGCACCATGGGGAGCTGCGGGCTGATGACTCCCGGGACGTTCCGGGATCCGTTCGATCCGCACCTGCCGGGCGTGGGTCCCCTGCCCTTTGGGGATATCGACGCGCTGGAACGGGCCCTGGCTGAGAAGGATGTGGCCGCGGTGGTGGTCGAGCCCATCCAACTCGAGGGCGGTGTCCGACCCCTGTCGCCCGCGTACATCGAGGCGCTGTGCGAGCTGACGCAGCGGCACGGCACGCTCCTCGTGGCCGATGAGGTCCAGACCGGCCTGGGACGCACCGGCCGTTTCCTCGCAAGCGAATGTTGGCCGCGCCGTCCCGAGTGCGTGCTGCTGGCGAAGCACCTCGGGGGAGGGCTCCTGCCCATCTCAGCGATGCTGACCCGGCGCGAACTGTTCGAGACTGCGTACGGGAAGAACTTCGAGACCGCTGAGGCCCACAACTGCACCTTCAGCGGGAGCGCGGTGGTGTGCGTGGCGGCGCATGCGGCGTTGGACCTGCTGACGGACTCCCTCGTCGAGCGTGTCCGCGACGTGGGAGCGAGCTTCCGGGCTGGGCTCACAGAGGCCCTCTCGTCGCTGCCCCTCTTCGAGGAGATCCGAGGCGACGGGCTCGTCGCGGGCATCGTGCTCAAGCCAACGGAGCATCCGTGGCTGTCCTTCGAGCACTTCGGAATGGAAGATCTGGCGCACCGGCCCACGGTGGGGCTGCTGCTATGCCACCGACTGTATAAGCGCGGCTATTTCTGCTTCGTCTGCGGACACGACTGGAGCGTGTTGCGGCTCCAGCCCCGCTTCACCATCGCCTCGGAAGCGCTGGCCACCTTCACCCGGGTCGCCCGGGAGGAACTGGAGTTCCTGTGCAACCTCGACTGAATCTACCCAAGGCCCTGGTCTTCGGAGGCACGGGCTCGGTCGGCGCCGAGGTCCTCCGGGGCCTGGCGCGCGCGAACGTCCCCACCGCCTTCACCTGGAACCAGTCCCGCGAGCGGGCGCACGCGCTTGCGAGCGAGCTGTCGATGCGCCCAGTGCAGGTGGAACTCTCGGACGCCGCGGCGGCGCGCGCAGCGCTCCGAGGACTGCGCGAGGAAGGCTTCGTGCCCAACCTCTTCATCCACTGCGCGGGAGTGAATCAGGGCGCCTCGCTCGGGGACATCACGGACGAGAAGTGGGCCAAGACGATGGCGGTGAACTGCCAGTCGGCCTTCATCGCCTGCCAGGAGTTGGCACCCGCCATGGCCCAGGCTGGAGAGGGGCACGTCGTGCTGGTGGGAGCACTGGACCGCACGCAGTCAGCACCTTCGCCCGTGCACTTCGCGGCGTCGCAGGGAGCCCTGTCCGCCATGGCGATGGCCGTGGCCAAGGAGTTGGGGCCCAAGGGCGTGCGGATTAATGTGGTGGCGCTCGGGCTGCTGGAGAGCGGCCTATCGCGAGAAGTCGGCGAGAAGCTGGTGGCCGACTACAAGGGCTTCAGCGCGCTGCGCAGGCTCGGCCGGCCGGAGGAGGCTGCGAAGGCCATCCTGTGGCTCGCGCTCGAGAACACGTACATGAACGGCAAGGTGCTGCCGGTGAACGGCGGCATTTGAACAGCACGGTAGCTCTCAATGTCTATTCAGGTGCCGATCCGCAGCGTTATCTAAAACAGCACCCCAGCCACAAACGGGCAACGCTTTCAGGAAGATAAGCCATGTCCATCCATACAACAAAGCACTTCTCAAGCTCTCTCACCAAGCTCAAACGACAATCCCATCTCTCATCGGCCTTCAAGTTCATAAACCTACGTGATCGCACACTGGCCGCTGGATTCGTCGCCATGGTCAGCCTCCTGACTTCACCAGAGGCCTCTGCTCAAACGGAACCAGAGCCACATGACGCTCAGCAATATCACGCAGAAGTAGATCCGATCCCAGTAAACGATCTCCACAACTTAATTGACGAACTTGCTGCAGCAAGAGCGAAGATAGAAAGCCTGACGCGCAAACTAGAAGAAGAGCAAGAAAAGAAAGACACTCTCGCTGCCGAAAAAACAGCAGCCGAGAAAGAAGAAGCGCGCATGAAGGCAGAGAAAGAGCGCATCACCAAAGAACTTGAATCGCTCCGTTCTCAAAACTCCACTCAATCAGGCGATATATCCAAACTAGAGGAAGATCTATCTCGTCTGGAAAAAGAAAAGATCAAGTGGGAGGAGAAAGCGCTTGGCCTAGACGGGCAACTCAAAGCCAAAGAAGAGGCCATCTCTTTCCTGAAAGAGAGTTTGAGCAGCACCAAGACTTGGGCTGGCAAGAACGAAACCTTACTCAACCGCGACATCCAAAAACTCAAAACCAAGCGTCGGTGGATGAAAATAGTAATGGGCACAGGGCTCTATCGATTCAGAACTCCGGAATATGCCCTCGTACCCAAAGGACCGGACGAACCCGAGACCTTTGTTATTCGCAACACGCGATCTGGCAAATGGGAGAATGATTTCGTATCTGGCTTGGCTTTCCTGGTATGGGACCCCTCGCCAGCTGATGCAAAAACCCAAAAGCTTGCGGCTGGGCCGTTTCTTGGATTCGGTGGGAGAAATCTCTTCTCCAACTACTACGTTGGCGGCTTTGTCATGGTATATGCATTCTTTCTCCATGCGGGCACCAATATTCACGAGTTCAAAAGCTTGCAGACAAGCTTCCCCGAAGGCTCCGAATTGAAGATAGGAACACCAATACCAACCACCCAGGAATGGAAAGCCTGGAATCCATATATTGGATTTGGACTTGATCTTGAAGTATTGGCCGAGGCGGCCGGCTTCTTAGGCAATAAAGGACCCTAAGCTTTTGAGCATCACTTGTGAGTTGCTGGTCCCAGTTCCTCAGGCAGAGGTGTCCAGAGGAACTTCAGCCCTTTTGGCTCGTTGATTACATGGAACCCCTGGCCAGAGATTCGCATGAACTCACCCTCCTGGGCCTGTCCGCTGGCCATCCCGGAGGTTACTAGTCCTACTGTGTCACAAAGTTCGTCCTCCCTCGGGAAACAGCGTGCTGGCAGAGGCGCTAGAGCAGGGCGTTCCCGAGAGAAGCCAGACGTTTATGACACAGTAGTACTAGGATGACTAACCTCTTCTCTCCCTCGTAAATGCTGTCAGGTGTTCAGTGCAACGAAGGCTGTGGCGGATCCACTGCGCGCGGCACAGCACGAGTCGACAGCAACCCGAGTGCCGCGCCGCTGATGAGAAAGCACACGACCGTGGGCACGAGCCACGAGGACTCGAAGCGTGCCATGGCCAGCAAGACCACGGTTGCTGATATGCCCAACCGCAGCAACTCGAGTTTCATCGCCCAGGGCTTCCCCTCGAACAGGGCGCCAATCGTCCCCGTGCCCCACAGCACGAGGCCAACGATCACCGCCGAGCCCGCGAGCCCCACGCCTCCTCCCAGCCACTGGAGCGCACTGCCCATCACCGCCAGGAGCAGGAACTGCAGCACGCCGTAGGCTGCCAGCCTCCGGGGCACGTCCGTACTCGGCCTCGTAGAGGGTTCCGGCTCCTCCACCTCTCCCGGAGCGCGCCAGCCCGGGGGCAGGAGCCACATCTTCACCGCGTCGCGCCAGCTGCGCGCCCGGCCCATCCGCCTCACCAGCTCGATGAACGGCTGGAACTGGGCCCAGAGCGGATTCCAGCTCGCCAGCGCTCTCGTCGTGCCGTACGTCGGCGCGTGGGTCTCCCGCTGGAAGGTGCCGAACAGCTTGTCCCAGAGGATCAGCGTCGAGCCGAAGTTCCGATCCAGGTACTCCGCGTCCTTCCCGTGGTGCACCCGGTGGTACGCGGGCGTGTTGAACACCCAGCCCCACACTCCCGTCCGCTGGATGAGCCGCGTGTGCTGCATCGCCTCGTAGAGCGACAGACACCCCACCGCCAGGAAGAACTTCTCCATCGGCACGCCCAGCAGCGGCAGCGGCCAGAAGAACAGCAGCCCGCTGATGTCCGAGATCCACGGCTGCCGAATCGCCACCGAGATGTTCATCTCCTCGCTCTGGTGGTGCACCACGTGGATCGCCCACAACCCCGCCACTGCGTGCGAGCTCCGGTGGAACCAGTAGTAACAGAAGTCCACCCCCACGAACGCCAGCACCCACGGCACCGGCGAGCCCTCCTCCCACCGCACCACCGCGAACGTCCGCTGGAACCCGTCGTACAGCGCCAGCAGGAAGCCTCCCGTGAAGATCCCCACCAGCACCTGTCCCATCCCGCATGACAGGTTCGCCAGCGTGTCCGGCAGCACGTACGCCCGCTGCCCCTGACGCCGCAGCGCCCACGCCTCGATCCCCATCAGCAGGAAGAACAGCGGAACGAGCAGCGCGTAATAGTCATTCGTATCCACCCTGCCCTCCCTCGGTTGGTCAGAGGCGTCCAGGCCCCAGCGTGGTCAGTGGCGGCGCCGGACGCTGCTGGAAGCGCCCATCCCGGTTCCGGTACAGCACGTTGTACGCGCACGACGGGATGTTCGTCCCATCCGGCTCTCGGATCCCCACGCAGCACTGCCGGATCCGGTCCGTATCGAACGTCTCCTCGTCCATGTGCGAGTGCAGGTAGATCGCCTTCGAGCTCCGCTCCGCTATCCGCAGCCTCTCGGCCGCCCCCCCCCCCGGCGCCATCAGCCGCCCTACCAGCTCCTTCAACGTGGACAGCACCTCCCCGGACTCCGGGCACGCCAGCTCCCCCGACCAGAGGCGGTTGATCACATCCTGCAGCCGCTGCTCCATCTCCGCGCTCGGCTCGAGGTACAGCATCCCCCCCAGCATCGCTCGCAGATCCGCGCGATTCATGAACCGCGGATACGGCAGCCACCGCCCATCCCCCAGCTTCAGCAGGTACGTCACCTGGTAGCAGAGCGGGTGCGCCGCCGGCGATGGCACGAAGTCCGTCACCCGAAGCTGCCCCCCCGTCTGCCTCTCCAGATCCACCAGCACGTCATACGGCGTGTACCGCGCCTTGCGATCGAACCGCGCCCCACCCTGCCCCGTGAACGTCATCGTGTGGAGCTCCACGCTCCGGATGAAGTCCTTCTCCAGCCCCAGCTTCACGAAGTCGCCCACTTCCGAGTCGTTGTAGCCCCGCGCCAGCACCGGCAGCAGCGTCGTGTCCACCCCGTGCTTCTCCAGCAGCTGCAGCACCTTCAGCTTCGAGGCCAGCAGGCTCCCGCCCAGCATCTGCTTGTTCGCCTCGGGCTTGAACGAGTCGAACGACAGGATTACCCGCGCCTCCAGCTGCGCCAGCCGCTCCAGCAGGTACTCGTCCTTCAGGAAGCGCAGCCCGTGCGTCGACACCGTGATCCGGTGGATCCCCTCCTCGCGGCACAGCTCCACCAGCCGCTCGAACGCCGGGTGCTGCGTGGGCTCCCCGCCCGTCAGGTTGATGATCCGCTTGTCCGGCGCCGCCCGCCGCAGGTGCCCGAGAATGGCCCGCAGCTCCTCCTCGGACATGTGGTACGCGCCCGCGTTCCGGTTGTGCGTGTAACAGATCGGGCAGTCCAGGTTGCACGCCGACGAGATCGGCACGATCGGCAGCTGCACCTTCTGCTCGTGCCGCGTGCACGGGCCGCAGTCGTACGGGCACCCCTGCGATGCCGGCTTCAGCGCCACCGGAGGCTGCAGCGCCGGCGCCTCGTGCATGATCGACTCGTACCAGGCCGCGCTCGAGGAGATCAGCGCCTCGGCCGCGCCGTGCTCCGGACAGCTCTTGCGCATGACCACCTGGCCGTTGCTCCGCCAGAGCGTGGCCTCCACGCTGCGGAAGCAGCGATCGCACAGGCTCGTCGTCGTCCGCAGCTGCTCATCCGCCATGGGCGCAGTCTACTCGCGGCAGTTCCATGGGCTTCGAGAAGACGCGGGTGCTCAACCCGAAATGCTCAGTGAAATCGAGGCCCCCGAGGTCGCCCCGGGCGCACGCTGAACCCGGCGAGTTCCCCCCCCCGGCAGCGCTCGCCCACCGGCCGTGGTACTCTCTCGGAGTTTGATAGCTCTTGAATCTTATCCCCCACGCAACTTTCTCTCAGGTATCCGGATAATGCCTACATGAGAGTACAGAACCCCTCCACGAACTCCGCGCAGCGCTCCTCCTCCACCACCTCGAGCACGACGCCCACCACCAAGGCGCTCCCGCCCTCCCGCTCCAACGAGCTGGCGACGCCGCGGCAGGCGGACGGGTTCGAGTCTCCCTCCAGCCGGTCCCAGCAGCCCAAGAACCTGCTGACCGGCGCCCCGGCCTCGCAGACCCTGGCGACGCCGAAGCCGACCCCCGGCCCGACGCCGACGCCGGCCACCGGCCCCATCAGCCCCAAGGACATCCCGGCCGCCGACTGGACGGTCTTCGTCCACCTGAACGCCGACAACAACCTCGAGGACTTCGGCAAGGACGACCTGAACGAGATGGAGGCCGGCGGCGGCTCCGTCGCGGGCAAGCTGAACATGATCGCCCTGGTGGACGGCGGCTCGCGCAAGGACGCGGATGGCTGGAACACCGGCGCGCGGCTCATGTACGTGACGCGCGATCCGAAGGACTCCAGCAAGATCACCTCGCGCGAGATCACGGTGGACCCGAAGTCGGAGCTCGGCAAGCTGATGGCCAAGAGCAAGGGCGAGCTCGACACCGGCAGCCCCGAGGTGCTCCGCGCCGCGCTCGACTACGTGCAGCGCAACACCGAGTCCAAGCACTACATGGTGGACCTGTGGGATCACGGCAACGGTTGGAAGGGCGTCTCCTATGACGACAACCCCAGCAGCAGCATCGACATGCCCGAGCTCCAGAAGGCGCTCTCCGGCCTGCCGCAGAAGATCGACATCGTCGCCGCCGACGCGTGCCTGATGGCCACCGTCGAAGTGGCGGACACCGCCAAGGCGCTCGGCGCGGACTTCCTGGTGGGCAGCGAGGAGCTCGAGCCCGGCACCGGCTGGAACTACAAGGATCTGCTCGGCCGCATGAACAAGCTCTTCGCCGGCAAGGAGCCCGTCACCGCCGAGAAGATGGCCCAGGCCATCCAGGAGTCCTACGTCGCCGGCCCCAAGGACAACGTCACCATGTCGGTGACCAACCTCTCCAAGCTGGACGGGCTCAACGGCAAGCTGAACGACTTCAGCGACGCGCTCGTCAAGGCGGGCGGGCTGCAGGACAAGACGGTCCGCACCGCGTACGACAAGTCCCTGCGCATGGATGACACGGACCAGATGGACCTGGGCGACTTCGCCAAGCGCGTCTCCAACAGCACCAAGGACGCCAAGCTGAAGGCGGCGGCGGACCTGCTGCTGGCCGAGCTGGCCAAGACGACCGTGGAGAAGGGCGCCAAGGGCGACGCGAAGTACACCGCCGCCACCGGCCTCACCATCTACGCCCCGAAGGGCAACGTGGACGCTCAGTACAAGCAGGCCGGGTCGGCCTGGCTGAACAGCCACTGGAACAACGTCATCAAGACCTACAGCGCCACCCCGCGCTCGTAAGTCCATGCACGGGCCGGGTAGAGTCCCCGGCCCGTGTCCCCCATCAAGAAGAAGACCGGCTCCCGCTCCGCGCCGAAAGGCGCTCCCGTGCCCTTCTCCGACGCGGTGATGCGTGCGGTGCGCGCCATTCCCCGGGGAGAGGTGCGCTCGTACTCCCAGGTGGCGCTCTACGCGGGGCGGCCCGGCGCGGCCCGCGGCGTGGGGCACGAGCTCAGTTCGCTGCGAGATGCCCGCTCCGTGCCGTGGTGGCGCGTCACCCGCGCGGGAGGAGTCCTCGCGCCCCCGGTGGCGCACGAGCAGGCCCGCCGCCTGCGCGCGGAGGGCGTCGAGGTGCAGCAGCGCGGCGAGGTGTTCCGCGTGAAGATGAAGAGCTGAGTTCGCCTTATCCCACCGGCCTCCTGCCCGCGGGCAGTGGCGGGAGCCACGCGAAGAGCTGAAGCACCCACTCCAGGGCAGCTCCATCGCCCTTCTGGAACCCCAGCGCGGACGCGGAGGTCCGCACCTCGATCACCCGATGCGGCGGGGGCGTCAGCCGTGGGCGGAGTGTACCGCGACGCTCCGGGAGCGGGTCAGCCGGCGCAGCGCCGCGTCCGCCACGAAGAAGGTCCCCAACAAGATCGCCGAGTTGATCGCCCCCGACAGCCAGACCCCGCCCATCAGGTGGGCGATCGGCCCCCACGCCCCGTGAGCCATGTTCACATTGAGCGCCGGGTCCGTGGTCCAGTGGCAGGAGATCACCCAGGCCGAGAAGAAGAGCCACGATGGCAGCACGACACCGCTCGGCCACCCCTTCCGCCTCACCTCGAGCGCCCCGGCCGTGAGCGGCAGCAGGTGAACCAGCACCGAGCTCAGCGTGGTGTCATGCGTCGCCAGGACATCGAGCACCCAGCCCACGGTGCCGAACCCCACGTGCAGGAGGAAGCCTCCGGCCACCACCCGGTGCCACCCCGCCAGGAGCCCGATCGCCATGAGCGCCGTGGCCACATGGCACAGCCAGAGCATCTCCTGCAGGTGGGCGGCGTCCTTCGAGGCGGTGTGCAGGGCGAGCGCGCCCACCAGGGCCAGCCCCAGCACGCGCGAAGGAACCGGCTTCATGACGGCGTGTCGGCCATGCCCAGCTCCCGGCGCAGCACGGGATCCCGCCGCGGGTGCCAGATCTTCTGATCCAGGTAGTAGTGGTGCAGCGCTCCTCCCCAATAGAGCGAGAGGAAGATCCGCGCCGCGTCGGAGTCATAGGGGAAGAGCGCGAGGTCCGGCGAGGCCCCGCGGCAGGCGTTGACGACGAGGTAGAGCAGCGACACCGCCACGAGGGCCCCGTACGTGATCAGCGGCGCCCGCCCCAGGCGCGCGGCCAGAGACACCTCCGTGCTCCCGGCGTAGCGGCGCCGGCCCGTGGCGAAGATGATGCCCAGGTACTGCATGCCATGCAGCGAGCCGCCGACGAGCACCACGGCGAAGGAGAGCTGCTCGCTGTTGGAGGGGCTCGGCACCAGGGGCTCGAAGGCTCCGACGACGAAGTAGCCGAAGGCCGAGGTCCCCACCGCCACCACCAGCGCGAACAGCCCCGGACGGACCGGCTGGCCCCGGCGCCACCGCAGCCCGAGCAGGCCCGCGTAGCCCAAGACAATGGCCACGGAGGTGGCCTCCAGCGCCCTCACCACCCACTGCTCCTGAGGACCCGCCTCGGCCGGCAGCCCCAGCATCGTGCGGTTGATGGGGAAGACGAGCAGGTAGACGACGAACATCAGCCACATCGTCCCATGCAGGAAGGCCCAGTCCTGCCGGCGCGCCTGAGGGCTGGCGCCGCTGAGCCGCTGGTAGATGGACATGATCCCGAAGTGCTGACGCACCGCGTGGTGGATGGCCCACAGCGCGGAGAACCCCAGGAAGGCCTCGAACGGCGCGGGCGAGCCGAGCAGCCGGTTCAGCCCGAGCGCGAGGAAGCCAGGCAGCCAGAACAAGAGGCTGCCTGCCAGCAAGGGCCCTCGGGTGCGCCGCTCTTGGGGATCCAGATAGGTGCGCACCCAGGTGGCGGCGAAGTGCGGCCCGTCCACCAGGCCCAGCCACAGCCACCACAGCGGGACGACGAGCACCGGCGCGGCGAGCACGAGCACGCCCGCCAGCACAGCCAGCAGCGCGGTGCCAAAGAAGAAGAACCCGTCGTAGCGGGCGCTCGTGATCCAACCCTGTCCGGCCATGACCCTCCCGTGGAGTATAGCTCCACGGAGGGTACACGCGGACTAGGCCGTCTTCTTCTCCATCTTCTCCAGCACGATCTGCGGAGGCTCGTGCTTGGTGATCACCTGCTCGGTGATCTTGCACTCCTTCACGCCCTCGCGGAACGGGACGTCGTACATGATGTCCAGCATCGCGTCCTCGAGGATGGCGCGCAGGCCGCGCGCTCCCGAGTTGCGGCGCATGGCCTCACGTGCAATCGCCCGCAGCGACTCCTTGGAGAAGCTCAGCTTCACCTTCTCGATCTCGAAGAGCTTCTGGTACTGCTTCACCAGCGCGTTCTTCGGCTGCGTGAGGATGACGACGAGATCGTCCTCCTTCAGATCGTTCAGCGTGGCCACCACCGGCAGACGCCCGATGAACTCCGGGATCATCCCGAACTTCATCAGATCCTCCGGCTCCGCCAGGGCCAGCAGCTCACCCACGCTGCGATCCTCGCGGTGGGTGATGCGCGCCCCGAAGCCCAGGCCCTTCTCGCCCACGCGGCGCTTGATGATGCCGTCGATGCCGTGGAACGCCCCGCCGCAGATGAACAGGATGTTCGTCGTGTCGACCTGGACGTACTCCTGCTGGTTGTACTTCTTCCCACCGCGCGGAGTGACGTTGGCCCGAGTGCCCTCGATGATCTTCAGCAGCGCCTGCTGCACGCCCTCGCCGCCCACGTCCCGGGTGGCGCTCGGCGTGTCGCCCTTGCGCGCGATCTTGTCGATCTCGTCGATGTAGACGATGCCGCGCGAGGCCTTCTCCACGTCGTAGTCGGCGTTGTGGAGCAGGTTCTGGATGATGTTCTCCACGTCCTCGCCCACGTAGCCGGCCTCGGTGAGGCTGGTGGCATCCGCGATGGTGAACGGGACGTTGAGGAAGCGCGCCAGCGACTGCGCCAGCAACGTCTTGCCGCTGCCCGTGGGACCGATGAGCAGGATGTTGCTCTTGCTCAGCTCCACGTCCTCCGTGCCCGTGGCCTTCACCCCAGGCCGAGGCCGTGCTGCCGCCTTCTTCTGGTAGATGCGCTTGTAGTGGTTGTACACCGCCACCGCGAGGACCTTCTTCGCCAGGTCCTGCCCGATCACGTAGTCGTCGAGGAACGCCTTGATCTCCGTAGGCGTCGGCAAGCTGACCTGCGGCTTGCCCTCCTCGCGCTCGTTCTCGTCCGCGATGATGTCGTTACACAGCTTGATGCACTCGTCGCAGATATAGACCGTGGGGCCCGCGATGAGCTTGCGGACCTCGCGCTGCGACTTGCCGCAGAACGAACATGACAGATTGACGTGGTGCTCCTTCTTCACTGCCAGCCTCCGAGTTCGCCGGACCCCGGTTCCCCGGAGCCTACATCACCGCCACACACCCGCTAGGCTGCCCACGTCTCGAACAGCCATCCCGACAAAATATAGGCCCCCGCCCGATTCACAGGAAGTCCAACGACGCATCCTATTTGCCGGACCCACCTCCCCGGGGGGGTCAGCGTTCGATAACAGTCGCTCAGCCGTTCGTCACGCTCGCCGCGAGCTCCTCCACATCATCTGCCAGGGCGGCCGCCCGCTCAGCAATGGCCTTCGGTACCTTCCGAGAGCCTGAGAGCTCGCTGGCGAGCTTCCGGGCCGCCTGGGCCATCCGGCGCAGCTGAACCTCCTCCGCGGGAGGCTCCGGGGGAGGCCGGGGGAAGCGCTCGGCGAACTCCTTCTTCAGCTCGGGGGCAGGCTTCTCCGGGTTCCAGATGCTGTCTCGGAGTGAACGGTACTCGGAGGGTGAAAGCTGACCCCGGTCCGCGGCGTCCGCCAGGACCTCCACGACTTCGAAGGCGGGGGCGCGCTGGGGGAACTCCTCGTCCTTGAGGACTTCCGGGGACTCGTGCTTGGCCAGGAAGCTGAAGGAGCGCGTCAGCTTGAGGGCCGTCTGCTTCCGGATGTGGAGCTCCTTGAGGCAGTAGGCCTCGAAGGACTCGTAGCCCCACTCCTCGAACTTGGCCTCGTCCCGGACCTGGACGAGCAGCTTGCCCAGCTCCGCCCAGGTGGACTTGAAGCGCTTGGCCGCCGAGAGGACGGTGTGGCGGAACGAGCCTGGAGGAACGGACTGCACCTTCTTCTGGAGATCGGCTTCGACTGCGGAGGGCATGGCGGCGCTGTATCGCTCAGGCGCCCGGGCAGGGAAAGCAAAACCGGCCCACTGCTCGCTAGCCCACCTTGAAGGCCAGGTTCACCGACGCCAGCTCTCCCTTGTAGGGCTTGAAGGGCCACTTCTTCAGCTCCGTCATGAAGCACTCGAAGAGTGGGCCCTGCTTGAGCTGCGGGTGATCCACCCAGAGCTTGCTGACCCGGCCGTCGTTGCCGATGACGAACTCGATCGGGACCTTGGCGGCAAAGCCGGGCCGGCGCGTGGCCTCCTCCTTGAGGCAGCGGAAGAGCGTCTTCTGGTTGTTCTTCACCACCTTGTTGATGGACTCCTGATCGAACTCGGCGGACATCTGCAGGCCGTCCGGATCGGTGGAGACGCTGCCCGCGGGCTTCTTCTCCGTCTTCGCGGCCACCGCCGAGGCGGGCACCGTGGGCGTCGTGTTCGGCGTGCCAGGAGGAGGCTTCGGCTTGGGCTCCGCGCTGGCCACCTTGTCCGGCGGCGGGCGCGGGCTCGAGGACGGGTAGGCGATGAGCTCCTGGTCGTCCTTGCGCGCCTGGGCCACGGTGATGGTGGGCAGGTCCACGGTGATGCCGGCGTACTCGTCCTCGTCGCCGCCGGGCCCGTGCACCGCCGCCCAGCGCGCCACCTGCCACGCCCCGATCCCCAGGACCACCGTTACCGCCGCCGCGATGCCGCCGAAGATCGCGCGCTTGCGCAGCGTGCGCTGGCGCTGGGTACGCACGTCCGCGTCCACGCGCGCCTTGGCCACCGCCCGGGCCACGTGGATCTTGAAGGCCCCCACGTCCGCCATGCGCACGAAGTCCCGTTCGCCTGGGAGGGCGATCAGGGTATCTCCGGTCATCTCGCCCGTGAACAGCTTCTCCACGAGCTGCTGTCCACTCATCGGTCCGAGGACGAGATCGCCCTGACGGAACAACCACTGCTGCTCACTCAGCTCCGCATCGAGCTCTTGTCCGGCCACCATTGGGGCCGAAGTATCCTTGTCCCCCATCCACATCGCAACGCCCTCCCTCATTCCCCTTCGCCCGAGCCCCCTTGACCCGCCCCCGTGCCGCACTCTGGATCTGGTACCGCGGTGGAACCTTCCGAGGTTTCCAGCGCCAGGCCCAGGGGCCTACCGTCCAGGAGGCCCTGGAGGCGGCGCTGCGCGAGGTGGGAGTCCCCGCGACCGTCATGCCCGCTGGGCGCACGGACCGGGGGGTCCACGCCCGGATGCAGGTGGTGAGCCTGAGGTTGGAGTACGAGGACTCGCCCGAGGCACTCGCTGCCCGCCTGCTGGGCCGGCTGCCTCCAGACCTGGGCCTGTGTGTGGCCCGCCGGCCTCACCCCTCCTTCCACTCCCAGTGGAGCGCGGTGGGGAAGACCTACCGGTACCGGGTCCAGCTGGCCGGGACGGTGGCGCCGGAGTGGCAGCCCTACGTGATGAACGCAGCCGAGGAGCCCCGACTGGCGCCGCACGCGCTCCGCCCCGAGCGGCTCTCGGAGCTGCTGGGGATGGCCGTGGGCCAGAGGGACTTCACCGCGTTCCACGAGAACTCCAGCCCGCGCAAGCTCCGCACGTTGGAGTCCGCCACCCTGCGAGAGCTGGGCGGTGGGCTGTTCGAGGTGATCCTGCGGGGAGATGCCTTCGCGCGCTACCAGGTGCGCTACCTGGTGGGCTCCGCGCTGCTCACCGCCGCGGGGCAGCTGCCCGAGGAGCTCTGGCGGGCCGCGCTCGACACGGGCGAGCGGATCCCCGGGCTCAAGGCGGAGGCCGCGGGGCTGGTGCTCTGGGAGGTGCGCTACCCAGCCAAGCTGGATCCGTTCACCCCCGCCGAGCGGGCCGCGCCCCCCGGCCTTCCGGAGGGGCCACCCTTCCTCGGCACGCCAGAGGGGTAACGCCCGTCAATCGACGAGCCGATCCTCGTACTTCGCCAGCAGATCCGAGATCGCCTCACGCAGGTACTCGCTCTGCCGGATGCGCGTGCTGCGCGACAGATCCTTCAGCGCGTCCAACTTCTCGCGGGACAGACGGAAGACCACCGAGGTGAGGCGAGGATGAGTGTCCAAGTGCGGAACCTCCATACAGGTGCGCACACCATCTCACAGCACTTCCGGATCGCAAGAAAAGTCACCGTGATCCGATCGCGAAGCTCCACTGGAGGCCGGTGAATGCCTCGGCGTCCACGCGCATGCCTGATCCGAACCCGAGAGACAGTCCGAGCCCTCCATACAAGGAGAGCTGATCCGACAGCGTGCGGCGCAGGCCGAACCCTAGGCGAGGGCCCGCCCACGTCCCAGAAAACAGCCGCACGGCGGCGCCCACGTCGAAGAAGGACTGCCACTCCTCGCGGCCGAAGAAGCTGCGGAAGCCGCCCAGCAGCACCCCACCCTTCCCGGCCTCGCCCAGGCCGGCGCGGGCCAGGAGGAACACCTCGTCCTGGTCGTAGCCCACCGTGAGGCTGCCGCCCACGTCGAGGAGCACGCCGGGCCCCGTCCGAGCCCGCTCCCCGCTCAGCGTGTTGGTGTAGCCCAGCCCCGGGCCTGCCAGGAGGCTCACGGCGCGGTGCTCCTCGTAGTACTGGGCGCGCGCCACGGCGGGCGCCGCGAGCAGCAGGATCAGGAGCAGCGGCCTCACGCGGGGATCAGCTCACCACGGGCAGCGCGAACCCCTGCGCCGCCTGCGCCGGCTTCAGCACCCCGGCCGCCTCGTTCATCCGGCCCGAGCGGAACGGCTCGAGATCCAGCGCCACGAACTTGAAGCCGAGCGCCTTCAGCGCGGTGTTGATGCGCTCGCGCACGTCGCCGGAGAAGAAGCGCTCGTACTCCTCGGCCGCCAGCTCGATGCGGGCCACCTCCTGGTGGTAGCGCACGCGGAACTGCCGGAAGCCCAGCCGGCGCAGCTCCGACTCGGCGCCGGCGATCTGGAACAGCCGCTCGCGCGTCACCGAGGTGCCGTAGGGGATGCGCGAGGCCAGGCACGCCATCTGCGGCTTGTCCCAAGTGGGCAGCCCCAGGTGGTGGCTCCAGGCGCGGATCTCGTCCTTGGTCAGCCCCGCCAGCGCCAGCGGCGACTGCACCCGGTGCTCCTTGGCGGCCTGGTGTCCCGGGCGGTGATCCTTGAAGTCATCCGCGTTGAAGCCGTCCAGCACCACCGCGTAGTCCAGCTTCTGGCGGCGGGCCTCGCACAGATCGTACAGCTCCGTCTTGCAGAAGTAGCAGCGGTTGGTGGGGTTGGCGGCGTACTGGGGGTTGGCCAGCTCGTTGCTCGTTACCACCTCGTGCCGGGCGCCGAGGCGGGTGGCCAGCTCGCGCGCCTCCTGCTCCTCCTCGGGGGCCACCGAGGCCGACAGCGCCGTGACGGCCAGCGCCCGCTCGCCCAGCTCCTCCACGGCGATCTTCAGCACGAAGGTGGAGTCCACTCCGCCGGAGAACGCCACCAGCGCCGTGCCGTGCGCCCGGATCGCCGAACGCATGGCCTCCAGCTTGGGGCGGGAGCTGTCACACAGGGCCTGGATCTGCTCGGGGCTCAGCATGGCGCTCTCCTAAAGGAAAGGGCCCCCGATTGCACGCGCAACCCAGGGGCCCTGAACTCCTGTCAGCGGGGACTACTTGCGCTTGGAGCCCTTCTTGGGAGCCGCCACGGGCTTGGCCACGCGGGCCGCGCGCGTCGCGGGGCGGGCCTTGGCGCCCTTGCCGGCCGCCTTGGGCTCCGGCTTGGCCGCCTCGGCCTGCCGCGCCTTCTTGGGCAGCGGGTTGGCCTTCATCTTCTTGCCGGTGATGATCTTCAGCTCCTCCGGCGTCACCAGGCTCAGGTCCAGCAGCGACTGGAAGATCTTCATCGCGCCGTCCTCCACGCTCTCCGTGTCGGAGTGGATCGTCACCTCGGGCGAGGTGGGCGGCTCGTACGGCTCGGTGATGCCGATGAAGTTGGGGATCTCACCGCTGAGCGCCTTCTTGTACTTGCCCGTGGTGTCCCGCTCGATCAGCTTCTCGGTGGGGCAGTCGACGTAGACCTCCACGTACTTGCCGATGACGCGCCGGTTCTCCTCGCGCCCGCTCTTGTACGGGCTCACGCAGGGGACGATGACGGCTACGTTGTTGCGGGTGAGGAGCTGGGCGACAAAGCCCAGGCGCCGGACGATGAGGGAGCGCTCTTCCTTGCTGTCCCCCAGGCCCTGCCAGAGATCGTCGCCGAGCTCTCCCTCATCCAGGATCTCCACATTGCGGCCCACCTGCCGCAGCCGTGCGGAGATGTAGGAGGCATACGTGCTCTTACCGGTACCGTGCATCCCGGTCAGCCAGAGCGTGAAACCAATCGTGCTGGGCATAAGGGTGCTCACTCCCTGCGCTCGAAGCGGTTTGGCGCTCCGTGTGTGCGCGTAGATCAAAGAACGCGCGCCTTATAGACGAAAACCCCCATGCTTGACAATTGACACCCACCTTTCCGCAGGTGGGGGAACCAACCGGCCAAGTGCCTGCTCCCATTAGGTTTTTCGCCGGGTTACGGTGGGAACGGAACCAGACGGTCGAGAAATTCTCCTTCTACCCATCGAAAGAGCCTCGCCTCGGTCGCACGCCCACCGACTACAGCGACCACAAGGTAGGATACGTCTGGCAGTAGAGGCTGGCCTGCAGGCAGGGCCTGCGCCCTGTCCTCGGGTGAGAAGTCCGCGATTCCATTCACGTGAGAGTGAAACACACACGCGATCTGCTCACCTCGGGCGTCGGCCTCCAGGTTGAGCGCGAGCCAGTCGCGGGGCTCGAAGAGGTAGGCGGTGCGTGAGGTGTGGGGGAAGCGCACCGGATCCGCCGCGTGGTACCAATCATAGGCGTTGGGCAGCGGCCAGATGCGCCAGGGGCCTTCCGGGCCCGCCCGCAGGATCACGCCGCAGCCTTCTTGGGGGTAGGTCTCCTCCAGATGTCGGATGACTTCCGACAGGTCCTCGGGCAGTGCCCACATAGACTTACCTGGCCTCGCGGCACCGGGCGCATCGCCGGAGTTCCAGCTCGCCCAGCTGTCCGGGGGCTGCGAGCCACCGGCCGCCCAGCTCCGGTCCCATTCCGAGCCGGAGCCGCTGGAACACCAGCGCCCCCAGCGCGCCGAGCGCCACGCCGAGAACCCCATTGGGTGGAGCGCCCAACGTCCGAACGGTCTCGCCGAAGCACCACACGCACCCCTGGCTGCCGCGGAACACCACCGCGCCGCGCGTCCCGTCGCCTCCGAGCGCCACCCAGGGTGCCTCGCCATTCCAGGCCGCGGGCAGCTCGGCGATCCGGCCTCCCGCTCTGGGAGTCGCTGCGTCCGGGTTCACCTCCGGGAGCACACGGCCCAGCACCTCGGATGCGGGATGCCCGATGTCGTCCTCCGAGACGAGAAAGCCCACGGTGGCAGGCCCCACCTTGGCCTCCGAGGCCACCACCGGGGTTCCTCCCGCGGCGAGGTAGGCCGCAGCCGTGAGCCCCGCGGGCCCCGCGCCCTCGAGCCTCGCCCCACCCTCCAGCAGCTCCTCCTGGCCGCGGCCGCCTACGTCCTTCAGCAGAATCTGCCGCGAGTAGCGAAGGATCTGATCTTCACGCAGGGCCACGCTCACCTCCCGTGCTTGCGGAGCAACAGCCGGTGGGAGCCATCGGGCCGGGTCTCGAGGGCCAGCACCTCGTGCCCCTCTTCGCGGGCGCTGCGGGGGACGTTCTTCACCGGCTCGGAGCCCTTGAGGAACACCTCCAGCACCGCGCCGTTCCCGAGCGCCTCCAGCTTGAGCTTGGTGCGCACGTAGGTCATCGGACAGACCTCCCGGGTGATGTCGAGCGTCGCCGTCACGTCGTGCATCGCGCGGCCTCCTCGGGAGCGGCGAGCGTGGGCGTCCGGCCCGGGGCACAGGCGAGGCAATCTGGCGCCCGAGGCACGCGCACCGTCCGCCCCGTGAGCGTGGCTCCATCAACGACGTGCAACAGCGCCTCGCCGCGGGCGGGCCCCGCTGCCCCCGAGAGCCGCTCCAGCGCGAGCAGGGCCTGGAGCGCGCCCACGAGCCCCGCCATGGAGCCGAGCACTCCCGCCTGCGCGCAGGTGGGCACGGAGTCCGGCGGAGGTGGCGCCTCATAGAGGCAGCGCAGGCACGGGCCGTCCGGATCGATGCGCAGGGCCTGGCCCTGCATGCGCAACACGCCCCCGTACACCAGCGGCACCCCCGTGAGCACCGCGACATCCGACAGGAAGAACTTGGTGGCCGTGCCATCGGTGGCGTCGATGACGGCGTCATGCGCGCGGAAGAGGGCCTCGGCGTTGTCCGCGTCCACCCGCTCGGGGAGGGCCTCGGTGCTCAGGTCCGGGAAGGCGCGCGCCAGGCCCGCCACAGCGGACTGCGCCTTGAGCCGGCCCACGTCCGCGGTGCGGTGCCAGAGCTGGCGGTGGAGGTTCGTCACGTCCACCTGGTCCGGATCCGCCAGCGTGAGGTGCCCCACCCCTGCATGCGCCAGGGCGAGCGAGGCCGGGCACCCCAGCCCTCCTGCTCCCACCACCAGCACTCGCGCCTCGGAAAGGCGGCTCACGTGACATTCCTCCTCTTCAGAAGCTTCCCAGGGAGGGCCGAACGAATATCCTCCGGCGCCGCGACGTCTCACCCTCGGTAGCACACTTCACCGCTTCACCGCCCAGCCTCGAAGGCTGAACTGCCAGGACATATGAAAAAGCTGACCGGCGCGCTCGTCCTTTCGCTCTCCCTCCTGCTGACCTCCGGCTGCCGCAGTGCCGGCGAGACCCGAGACTCGCAGGATGCCTCCACCCCTGCTACCAGCGACGGGCAGACGCCCACCGACACTGGGTTCGTTCAGAGGGCCCGGGAGACTGTCCACAACCGTCACGATGCGGGCTCGGGCTCTACGGGCACCGGGCAGCCCACTCCGGGCCTCACCCCGGACGGGCAGGCGCAGAACTCGGGCGCTGAGACGGGCACCCCGGCGGGCAAGGCCTCGACCGGGAGCTCCTACGCCGCGACGCTGTCGCCCGCAGAGAAGCAGGCGCAGGAGACCTGCCTGGACACGTGGCTGCAGGGCAAGAAGCTGGACCGGTACGGCCACCCCGAGGGCACCATGTACGCGGGTGGCTCGCCCATCTTCAACGAGATGACCGGCGAGGCCCGCGAGCGCCTGGACTACGTCTACGAGCGCCAGCCCGACGCGAAGAAGGCCTGCGCCACCGCGAATCAGGCCGCGCCCCAGAACACCAAGGGCATCCCTCCCAAGACGAAGTAGCCGGCTGCCACGTGCCTCCTCGGGCTCCGAGGGGGCATGCAGCGCACTTGGGATTCCCGGAAACCCGGCTGCTCCCTTAAGCTGCCGGGCGTGACTGAAACCCACCTCGCTCCCGACGAGGAGAAACCCGCCAACGACCTGCGCGCCCGCGTGCGCACGGTGCTGAAGCGGCGCAAGCTCACGGACAGTGTGTCCGCGGAGCAGGCCGCCGCGTCCTGGGAGCAGGATCGGTTCGTCGCCCGTGCCCGCGCGCTCTTCTACGCGCGAATGATGTTCCTCACCCTGGGCCTGCTCATCCTCGCGGTGCCCACCTGGTCGGGGTATTTCGGGCTCACCGGGCCGGTGGCGTTCGCCGGGTACTTCGCGATGCTGCTCTACAGCGTCGCCAACTTCCTGGTCATCGATCACCCCAAGGCGGGCCGCTGGGTGACGTACCTGACGCTCTGCCTCGACCTCATCATCATGGTCGTGCTGATCGCCAAGCCGCAGGTGGGCGGCGGTCTGCAGAGCCCGCTGCTGGCCACGCAGCTGCTGTTCACCACCCTGTTCGCCATCCTCTACCCCAAGCCGCTGTCCATCCTGCCGCCGCTGCTGGCGCTGCCGGTGACGACGCGGCTGGACCTGCTGCTCAACCGCTCGGTGACGGCGATCGAGCTGCTGACGCTGCTGTGGTACTCGGCGCTCAACTTCATCATCGTCTACGTGGTCGTGTACCTGAACGAGCGCGAGGCCGCCGCCCACCGCGAGGTGGTGGAGCTACAGGGTGACTTGAAGGAGCTGGCCGTGGTGGAGGAGCGCAACCGCATGGCGCGAGAGATCCATGACGGCCTGGGCGCCTCGCTCTCGTCGATGATCATCCAGTCCGAGTACATCCTCGGGCTGGCGCAGGACGGCCCGCTGCGCGAGGAGATCCGCGAGCTGAAGGCCTCGGCGGAGGAGTCCATCGAGGAGCTGCGGCGCAACCTGCGGATGATGCGCGAGGACTTCGAGCTGGCCCAGGGCCTGGAGGACTACGCGAAGACGTTCCGGGACCGGACGCAGCTGGACATCCGCTTCGAGCGCTCGGGGACGCCGCAGAAGCTGTCGCCGGATGCGCAGCTGGCCCTGTTCCGCATCCTCCAGGAAGGCCTGTCCAACGCCGCCAAACACGCACAGGCCAAGGTGGTCACCGTGAAGCTGGACTTCAGCGAGGCGCGGGTGCACCTCACGGTGCGCGATGACGGCAAGGGCTTCGACCCGAAGAAGACGCCGCGCGGACACTACGGCCTGTTGAACATGCGAGAGCGTGCGATGAAGCTCGGCGGCGAGATCATCGTGGACTCTTCCCCTGGCGCGGGTGCGCTGGTGTCCTTCTCCCTTCCCTGCAACCCCTCGTGATGACCGGAGCCCCCGTGGACGCCCAGCCGACGACGCCAACTGCCCCCATCCGCGTCTTCGTGGTCGAGGACCAGACCAAGATCCTGAAGAACCAGCTGCGGCTGCTGGAGGGCCACCCGGAGATCGAGATCATCGGCACCGCGCTGTCGGGCGAGGCCGCGCTCGAGGAGGTGGCCAAGCTGATGCCGGACGTGCTCCTGCTGGACCTGGGGCTGCCGCGCATGAGCGGCATCGACGTGACGCGGGCGGTGAAGGCCAGCTACCCGAAGGTGGAGATCCTCATCTTCACGATCTTCGACGAGGAGGACAAAGTCCTCGAGGCGGTGAAGGCCGGAGCCTCCGGGTACCTGCTCAAGGGCGCCACGGTGGACAAGATCATCGAGGCCATCAAGGAAGTACGCGCCGGCGGCACGGTGATCCAGCCGAACCTGGCGCGCCGGCTGCTGCGGCACTTCCGGGTGGATCCGGACGCCGCGCCGGTGCCCGCGGCTCCCCTGCCCGCCGCACCCCAGTCCGCGGTGGCGCCCGAGCTCGACGAGGAGCCCCCGACCGAGGTGGAGACCCATCCCGCGGGAGGCGCACAGGACGAGCCGCCGCTCAAGCCGCTGTCGGACCGGGAGAAGGAGATCCTGCAGCTGATCGCCAAGGGCGTCTCCAACAGCGAGGCCGCGAAGCTGCTGAACCTGAGCAAGGCGACCATCCGCACGCACCTGGAGCACATCTACCGCAAGCTCGAGGTCACCAACCGCGTGGAGGCCGTCACCGAGGGCATCCGCAAGGGCCTCATCTCCGTGTAGCCGCAGACCTACAGGACTTTCGGGAAGGCGCTGACACGCCTTTGTCCAGGGTGCGTCCGGGGGAGCCAGGAGGCTCCGGGCCAGGGAGCGCTCGTCAGTGCCCTTCTCGATTGTGCATCGGGCACAGGTCTGTTCGGATCCAGACACATCACCCGTGGCGGTCGAGCCGAGGCACTGAGCGGCTCCCAGCCCAGTCTGGATCTCCATGCTGACCATCCCTGGTTACACACTCCAAGGAGCCATCAAGTCCACCGGTACCAACCTCCTGTTTCACTCTGTGCGTGACTCGGATGGACTGCCGCTCATCCTCAAGACGCCCATGGCCTCCTCGCCCACTCCGCGCGAGCGTGAGCGCTACCGCCGCGAGTTCGCCATCCTCCAGCGCCTCCAGGACGTGCGCGGCGTGACGCGCGTCCACGCCTACGAGCAGATCCAGGATCGCCCGGTGCTGCTGTTGGAGGAGGTCGCGGGCACCCCCCTGTCCGAAGAGACAGGAAAGCCCTTCGAGGTGCTGCGTGCCCTGAAGCTGGGCAGCTCCCTGGCCTCCGCGCTCGCCGAGCTCCACCGCCGCGGCGTCATCCACAAGGACGTCAAGCCCTCCAACATCATCCTCACCGCCGCGGGAGAGACGCGCCTCATCGACTTTGGCAGTGCCAGCCTCCAGCTCGTCGAGCACGTGGATGCGCTCCAGGTCCCCCTCATCGAAGGCACCCTGCCCTACATGTCCCCGGAGCAGACCGGGCGCATGAACCGCTCGGTGGACTACCGCACGGATCTGTACTCGCTGGGCATCACCCTCTACGAGCTGCTCACCGGCAGCCGGCCCTTCCACGGGAAGGACGCGCTCGAGTGGTTCCACGCTCACATGGCCCTGGCGCCCGTGCCTCCTCACGAGCGGGTGAAGGAGGTGCCCCCCCTCGTCTCCGCCATCGTCCTGAAGCTGCTGGCCAAGGTCGCCGAGGAGCGCTACCAGAGCGCCGAGGGGCTGAAGGCCGATCTGGAGCGGTGCCTGGAGGACCTGACCCGGGGCGGGTGCAAGGACTTCCCACTGGGCCTGTATGACGTCCCCACGCGCTTCCAGCTCCCCCAGCGGCTCTACGGGCGTGACACCCAGGCGGCTGCCCTGCTCCAGGGCTTCGAGCGCGTGGCCCGCAGCGGCCGGTCCGAGCTCATCCTGGTGCGTGGCTACTCCGGCATCGGCAAGTCCTCGGTGGTGCACGAGCTGCACAAGCCGGTGGTGCGCCAGCGGGGCTTCTTCCTCAGCGGCAAGTTCGATCAGTTCCAGCAAGACATCCCCTACTCCACCCTGGCCCAGGCCATCCGCGGGCTGACCCAGCAGCTCCTCTCGGGCACGGACGAGGAGCTGGCGCGCTGGCGCGAGCACCTGCTCGAGGCCTGGGAGGGCCAGGGCCGGGTCCTCGTGGACGTGGTGCCTCAGCTCGAGCTCGTCGCGGGGCAGCAGCCTCCCGTCCAGGAGCTCTCCCCCTCCGAGGCCACGCACCGCTTCAACCGCGTGTTCCGCCGGTTCCTCGGCGTCTTCGCCTCACCCGAGCACCCGCTCGTCGTCTTCCTGGATGATCTCCAGTGGGCCGATCTGGCCAGCCTCCAGCTGCTCCAGCACCTGCTCACCCACCCCGAGACGCCGCCAGTGCTGCTGATTGGCGCCTACCGCGACAACGAGGTGAGCCCCTCGCACCCGCTGTCGCTCACGCTCGCGGAGCTGCGCAAGGCCGGCGCGCCCATGGAGGACCTGCAGCTCGAGCCGCTGAGCCTCGCGGAGGTCCAGCGGCTCATCACCGACACGCTGCCAGGCGCGGCCCCGGAGGTCGTCCAGCCGCTGGCGGCGCTGGCCCAGGAGAAGACGGGAGGCAACCCCTTCTTCCTCCTCCAGTTCCTGCTGACGCTCAACCAGGACGGTCTGCTGGTGCGCACGCCCGAGGGCAGCTGGCACTGGGATGCCGAGGGCGTCCGGGCCAAGGGCTACTCCGACAACGTCGTCGACTTCATGATCGGCAAGCTGCGCCAGCTCCCCCTGGGCACGCAGCACCTGCTGCGGCTGGCCGCGTGCGTGGGCAACGTCTTCTCCCGGCGGATCCTGCTCCTCATCTCCAACATGGAGGACACCGCCGAGGTGGAGCAGGGCCTGGAGCCCGCGCTCCAGGAGGGCCTGGTCTCGCGCACCGGCCCGGAGCAGTACCGCTTCCTCCATGACCGCATCCAGCAGGCGGCCCATGCCCTCATCCCCTCGCAGGAGCGCAAGGCCGTGCACCTGCGCATCGGCCGCCTGCTGCTGGCCAGCCTGTCCCCGGAGGAGGTGCAGGCGAGCCTCTTCGACGTGGTGGGCCAGCTCAACACCGGCGCGGAGCTGATCACCGATCCGCAGGAGCGCCAGCGCGTCGCGCGCTTGAACGCCGAAGCCGGGAAGAAGGCGCAAGCCGCCACCGCGTTCCGCTCGGCGGTCTCCTACCTCGCGACGGCCTTCCAGCTCCTTCCGGGAGATCCCTGGGAGACGGCCCCCGAGCTCGCCTTCAAGCTCCAGCTGGATCAGGCGAGCTGCGAGTTCATGAGCGGTCACACCGCCGAGGCGCGTCAGGTGGTGGAGGCGCTGCAGCCCCGGGCACGCACCCGGGCGGAGACCGCGGCCCTCTACCGCCTGAAGAGCGATCTGCACCTGGCCGCAGGCGAGATCCAGGCCTCCGTCGCCTGTCTCCTGGAGTGTCTGGAGCGGTTCGGCATGCCCATGTCCCCCCACCCCTCCTGGGAGGAAGTGGTGGCCGCCAACGAGGAGGTCCGGGCCCTGCTGGGAGCTCGCCCCATCGAGAACCTCCTCGAGCTGCCGCTCCTGGCCGATCCGGACATGGAGGCGGTGCTCAACGTCCTCGCCGCGCTGTTCACGCCGGCGTACTTCACCGACAACCACCTGCTCATCCTCCACCTGTGCCGGCTGGTCTCGCTCAGCCTCCGTCACGGCAACAGCAGCGCCGCCGTGCACGGGTACGCCTGGTACGGAGTGGTGCTGGCCCCCGCCTTCAAGCAGTACCGGGAGGGCTACGCCTTCGGGAAGCTGGCGTGCGAGCTCGTCGAGCGGCACGGCTTCGCCGCCTCGCGAGGCAAGGCGCTCTACAGCCTGGAGATCATCAACTACTGGACCCGGCCCCTCTCCATCTCCCTGGAGCTCATCCGCGAGGCCTTCCAGCACGCGCTCAAGGCGGGGGACTTCCAGGTCGCCTGCTACTGCTGCAACCACATCGTCACGAACCGCCTGAGCATGGGGCACGAGCTGGAGGAGGTCTACCAGGAGTCGGTGGCGCGCCTGGACTTCGCCCGCAAGGCCGGGTTCCTCGACGTGGGGCACGTCATCCACCACACCCAGCGCTACGTGCAGCAGCTGCGCGGCCTCTCCCCCGTGTTCGGCTCCCTGAGCGGGGAGGACTTCGACGAGCCGTCCTTCGAGGCGGAGCTGACGCCGGACCGCATGAGCACCATGCGGTGCTGGTACTGGCTCCACAAGATGCAGGCGCGCTTCATGTCCGGCGCCTACGCGGAGGCGCGCGAGGCCGGGGCCAAGGCGGCCGAGCTGGCCTGGGCCTCGCTCAGCCACATCCAGCTGCTGGATCTCCACCTGTTCCGCGCGCTGACCCTGGCGGCCTGCCTCGGGGACATGCCCCCCGGGGAGCGGGGCCCGGCCCTGGAGGCGATCCGGAAGCACCAGGAGCAGCTCGCGGAGTGGGCGAGCTACTGCCCCGAGAACTTCCGCGCGCCCGAGCGGCTGGCCTTCGCGGAGCTGGCGCGCGTCACGGGCCGGGAGAACGAGGCCTTCCGCGCGTACGAGGAGGCGCTCCAGGCGGGCCGCGAGCACAGCCTCGTCCAATACGTGGCCCTCGCCAGTGAGCTCGCGGCCCGCTTCTGGTTCGAGCGAAAGATGCCCACCATCGCGGACAGCTACGCGCGCAAGGCCCGCGAGGCATACCTGCGCTGGGGTGCGCAAGGGAAGGCGAAGCACCTGGATGAGCTGTGGCCGCACGTGAGCACCTCGGTCCCCGGCGAGCAAACCGTCACCGACACGGACTCGACGCAGATCGACGCGCTCACCCTGGTGAAGGCCCAGCAGGCCATCTCCGGGGAGATCGTCCTCGAGCGGCTGGCGGCCACCTTGCTGCGGGTCGCCATCGAGAACGCTGGCGCGCAGCGCGGCGCCCTGCTGCTGCCACGTGGCGGCACGCTCTCGGTCATGGCCGTCTCGGGCACCGCTGCCGAGGACACCGGCTCCAGCTCCGACGAGGCCAACCTGCCGTGGACGCTCATCTCCTATGTCCGGCGCACCCGCGAGCACGTGCTCATCGACGATGCCTCCCTGCCCCACCCCTTCTCCGCCGATCCCTGGGTCGCGCGCGGCCAGGTCCGCTCCGTGCTCTGCCTGCCCCTGCTGCGCCAGGAGGAGTTCCGCGGGGTGCTCTACCTGGAGAACAGCCTGGCCACCAACGCCTTCACCCCTGCGCGCAGCGCGCTGCTCGGGCACCTCGCCTCACAGGCGGCCATCTCCCTGGAGAACGCGCGGCTGTACGCCGACGTGCAGCGCGCCGAGACAGCCCTGCGCCGTGCCAACGACGAGCTGGAGAAGCGGGTCGACGAGCGCACGCGGGAGCTGCGGCAGGCCCAGACCCAGCTGGTGGAGACGGCCCGGCGGGCGGGCATGGCCGAGGTGGCCACCGATGTGCTCCACAACGTCGGCAACGTGCTGACCAGCGCCATCATCAATGTCCAGACGATGAACCAGACGCTGGGCTCCTCCCGCATGGGGCGGCTGAAGCAGGTCTCCGACCTGTTCGTGGAGCACAAGCAGACGCTGGCGGACTTCCTCACGCAGGATCGGAAAGGCGCACGGCTCCCGGACTACCTCTCCGCACTCACCGAGGAGCTGTTCCGCGAGCAGGCGACGCTGCAGGACGGCATGACGGCCATGAGCAAGCACATCGAGCACATCCGCGCCATCGTCCAGCTCCAGCAGACCTATGCCCGCAGCACGCTCGTCACCGAGGAGTGCGACCCAGCCCACCTGCTCGAGGATGCGCTGAGCATCCAGATGGCGGCGCTCAAGCGCCACAACATCAACGTCGTCCGCGAGTTCTCCCCGGTCTCCCGGATCCGGGTGGACAAGCACAAGGTGCTGCAGATCCTCATCAACCTGCTCACCAACGCGAAGAACGCCATGGCCACGCTGCCCGAGGGAGAGCGGAGCCTGCACCTGCGGCTGGGGACAGTAGGCAACACGGTCCGCATCCAGGTGACGGACAACGGCATGGGCATCGCGCCAGAGGTGCGCGACCGGCTCTTCTCCCAGGGCTTCACCACGCGCAAGGGCGGGCACGGCCTGGGCCTGCACTCGAGCGCGCTGGCGGCGCGGATGCTGGGCGGCAGCCTCACCCTCGAGAGCGAAGGGCCGGGCAAGGGGGCCACGGCCACCCTGGAGCTGCCGCCCACCTCATGACTTCGCGCGCTCGGTTCATTTTTACGGAATAAAGGAGACCGAGGGAGTTCACCTGAGTGAGGTGAACATGAAAGCGATCTCCTTCGCAGGTGCGCTCACACTGGCGACCATGGCGTTCGCGGGCGACCCCGCGAGCCCTCCCCCACTCCCCCTTGGGCTCTCTCCCCAGCTCTACCAGCTGACCGTCCCGAAGCCCCCCACCCCCGCCCAGGTGGCGCTGGGGGAGAAGCTCTTCAACGACCAGCGCCTGTCCGCCGATGACTCGGTGAGCTGCGCCACCTGTCACGACCCGGCCAAGGCGTTCGCGGACGGAAAGCCGCGCGCGGTGGGCATCAAGGACCAGGTGGGCCAGCGCAACAGCCCCACCGTCCTCAATGCCCTCTTCCTGGCCACCCAGTTCTGGGACGGCCGCGCAGGCACCCTCGAGGACCAGGCCAAGCTGCCCATCCTCAACCCCATCGAGATGGGCATGCCCTCGCCGGACGCGGTGGTCACCAAGGTGCGCGCCATCCCCGAGTACCGCGACGCCTTCCAGAAGCTCAACGGCCGCGAGGCCACCTACGACGACATCGCCAGCGCCATCGCCTCCTTCGAGCGGACGCGGCTGTCGGGCAACGCCCGGTTCGATCGCTTCCTCGCGGGAGACTCGAAGGCGCTCTCGCAGCAGGAGAAGCGGGGCTGGGCGCTCTTCAATGGCAAGGGCCGGTGCAACTCCTGCCACGCGGGCAACGCCGTCTCCCCGCTCTTCTCGGACCAGAAGTTCCACAACATCGGCATCGCCGCGCACAAGCAGGACTTCGTCCAGCTGGCCTCCGAGGCCCTCCGCGTCGTCCGCGCCGGAGACGAGGAGCAGATCGACCGGCTGGCGCTGGAGTCGAAGCTCTCCGAGCTGGGCCGCTTCCTCGTCACCCGCCATGAGAACGACATCGGCGGCTTCAAGACCCCCACCCTGCGCAACACCGGCGTCACCGGGCCGTACATGCACGACGGCTCGCTGGCCACCCTGTGGGACGTGATGGACCACTACAACAAGGGCGGTATCCCCAACCCCTTCCTCGATGGGGGGATGCAGCGGCTGGGCCTCACGGAGCCGGAGATCGACGATCTGGTGGCGTTCCTGTACGCCCTCACCTCGGACGACTTCCAGGCGCTGGAGAAGAAGGAGCTGGCCAGCCAGCGCGCACGGAAGAACAACCGCCCGGAGCGGGACACCGCCGTTGCCCTGGGGAAGAAGGGCCACCTGGGCGATCTCGCCCCCAACCCCGACATCAAGAACCCGGCCGATCTCGGGCTGTATGGGCCGGTCGCGGCCCCGGAGAAGTGACATGCGCAAAGGCGTCAAGAGCATCGAGACGAAGCACTACGAGGAGCGCGACTCCTTCTTCGACGGGCTCCGCAAGCTGGATCGGCGCTCGTTCATGCGGCTGGCCGGCCTGTCCGCCGGCATCGCCGCCGCGCGCGGGTTGGTGACTCCCCAGGGGTTCCAGCTGATCAGCGTCGCGGAGGCGGCCACCCCCACCCCCAGCGCGAAGCCGAAGTTCTCGTTCGCGTACATCTCCGACTCGCACCTCTACAAGCAGGAGCTCAACGACCGGTTCGTGCGCTCCCTCGTGCGCGCCGTGGACGACATCAACCGCCTGGATCCCCAGCCTGACTTCGTCCTCTACGGCGGCGATCTCGCGCAGCTCGGCCAGAAGGAGGAGCTCGAGCTCGGCAGGGAGATCCTGAAGAGCCTCAAGGCGCCGGTGAAGATGATGGTCGGGGAGCACGACTGGTTCCTCGACATGGGCGAGCACTGGCGCGGCCTGTTCGGCGAGCCCCAGTACTCGTTCGATCACAAGGGCGTCCACTTCGTCACGCTGATGAGCGTGAACGAGAAGGACTTCTGGACCGAGCGCAAGATGACGCCCATGCAGCGCATGCAGACCGTGGCCGGTCTGGACAACGGCGTGCAGTCCCGCTTCGAGGTCGGCCCCGCCGGACGCGAGTGGCTCAAGCGCGACCTGGAGAAGCTGGACAAGAACACGCCCCTCGTCGTGTTCAGCCACTCGCCGCTCTACAAGTACTACAAGGCCTGGAACTTCTGGACGGACGACGCGGACGAGGTGCAGGCCCTGCTCCGGCCGTTCAAGAGCGTCACCGTCATCCACGGCCACACGCACCAGCTGCTCTCGAACCAGATCGGCAACATCCAGTTCCACGGGATGCTCTCGACGGCCTGGCCGTGGCCCTACGCCCCCGAGGGCCTGCCCTCGCTCACCGTGCCGATGAACCGCTCGGACCCGTTCAGCAACTTCGACGGCTGCGGCGACGGGCGGATGGACGTCCTCGAGGGCGGGCTCGTCGACAAGCTCTACAACCTGTGGGACCGCAACCCCGTCACCGTGAAGTCCTCCTATCTGGCGAGCAGCGGCAAGCAGGACCGGCCCCCCGCCTCCAAGCTCCCCCCCTACTAGGACCCAGCGACCATGCACGTGCGAAACAAACTCGGCATCGCAGCGCTCGGGCTCGGGCTCAGCCTCGGCAGCCTCGCCCTCCGGCAGACGGCCTTCGCGGAGACTCCCAGCCCGCAGCATCGCGTCCCCCGCTCGAGCGACGGAGACGTCGTCGTCGCGCTCTGTGACGGACAGACCACCCTGGAAGTGGAAGGCGTCAAGGACCCCTCCCAGATCAGCCGCGAGAAGGCGCAGGCCATCTCCGACGAGCTGATGCTGGCGTGGCGCAAGAAGAACCCGGGCGCGAGCTGGGATGCGCCGCCGCCACAGCAGCGGCTCGTGGCTCAGGCGAACCCGCCCCAGCCCCCCGCCCCCGCCAGCGCTCCGGTGAAGAAGGCCGGGCAGACGGCCTCCTCGGGCGTGGACGAGGCTGCGCGCCGCTCGGGTGCGAACATCCAGGCCGGCCATACCTACGGCGCCTTCAGCGAGCGCGATGAGGCCATCTGGAAGGAGTCCACCGAGCAGGCCGTGCGCGAAGGACACCGCGTGTTCCACGACGCCAAGTCGCTGGGCAGCACCGTCGCCATCTCCTGCGACATGTGCCACCCGGACGGCTCCAACACCCACCCGGAGACCTATCCCAAGTACCAGGTCCAGCTCGGCCGCGTCGCGCTGCTCCGGGATATGATCAACTGGTGCATCGAGAACCCCGTCCGCGGCAAGCCGCTGACCGACGATGACCCGCGGATGAAGGCGATGGAGGCCTATCTCTACGCGCAGCGCAAGGGTGTGAAGCTGGAGTACGGCAAGCACTGAGGAGGGAAGCGCGGACCCCGAACATGTGGAGGCGAAGACCACAGCCCCCGAGGGAGCCCGGGTTCGATGGCGAGGCGCTCAGCCACCTCGCCGCGATCCATGACACGGCCTTGCGTCTGTGCAGGGACGCGGCCGCGGCGCAGGATCTCACCCACGACACGTTCGTGCGGGCGCTGAACGCCGCCGATCGCTTCGAGCCGGGCACCTCGCTCAAGACGTGGTTGCTGACGATCCTGCACAACCTCTACCGCACGCACCTCCGGGACCGGGGGCGCCATGTGGAAGCCGCGCTGGATGAGGACTCCGTGGAGGTGCCCGCCCCGCAGCCCGCCGAGGAGTCCTGGCATGCGGTCACGAGCGTCCAGCTCGACTCGGCGATAGAATTGCTTCCACAGAAGCTCCGGGAGGTGGTGGTCCTTCGAGATCTCCAGGGCCTTTCGTACAAGGAGATCGCTCAGGTGTTGAATCTGCCAGTGGGAACGGTCATGTCGCGCCTCTCCCGGGGACGGGAGGCGCTGAGGGCGCTCCTGGTGCCCCTGGTGCAGGGCGAGGGCGTCCCGGCACAGAAGCGAGAAGTGAAATGACGGTGTCCTGTGACAGCGTGCGGAGCTGGCTCGCGGCCTGGATCGACGGCGAGCGCACCCCGCTCTCCTCCGAGGACTTCGAGCGGCACCTGGCCGAGTGCGCGGACTGTGCGAAGGCGGCGCGCGACCTGCGCGGGTTCCTGAGGACGGTGTCCTCCGCCTACGTCCCGGCGCCGGTGCCCGCCTCGCTCCAGGCCTCGATCCGCAAGGCGGCCTGGCGGCGCTCGTTCTCGCAGAGGGTGGCCCCGCTGCTGGCCGCCGGAGCGGTGGCCGCGGCCATCGCGCTCGTGGTCTTCACCGCGCTCCGCCCTGCCCCGGTGCAGGCGGCCTCGCTGGCGGAGGCCTCGGTCTGGGCCCATGAGGGCCTGGCCTCCGGCGTCCTCCCGCTGGACGTGGAGGCGGGTAACGCGGCGGAGCTGTCCCAGTGGCTCACGGAGCGGCTGGGCTTCAATGTCGTGCTCCCGAAGCTGGAGGACTCGACGCTCCTCTTCGATGGTGGCCGGCTGGTGCAGCTGCAAGAGGGCTCTGCCGCCGTCGTCAGCTTCCAGCGCAACGGAGAGCGAGTCACCCTGGGGATCGCTCCCCGGCACGTCGCCGGCAGCCCGGCGAATGCCCCCCGGACCGAGCTGTTCCGGAACATGAAGTTCACCACCAGCAGCCTCCGGGGCCTCCACGTCATCAGCTGGAGCGAGGGCGCGCTGAGCTACGCGCTGGTGTCCCGCGTCCCCGCGACGGGCCGGGCCTCCTGCGCCGTCTGCCACGGGGCGAACTCGGGGCTGAAGAGCGTCGAGGACTTCCACGGGATGCGCTGAGCCTCACCCCGCCCCGTGGTACATCTCCATCCGCGAGGCCCCAAGTGGGGCCTCTTCCGTTTTCAGCGCAGCCCCGTGCTGCCAGGAGGATCTCCATGACTCGCCGCATGCCCATGCTCGTGGGATGGCTCGCCGCGCTCACCCTGACGGCGTGTGCCTCGACCGCCTCGTCCACCACCCAGCCGGACACCGGCACCGAGGTGACGCCAGGCCCCTCGAACCCGACGACGCCTCCGTCCCCGGACCAGGCGCCCGGCACGGTGACCCAGGTGACAGGCTCCGTGATGTACCGCGAGCGCGTGGCCCTTACGCCGGCCGCTGTCGTCCAGATCGAGGTGGTGGAGCTGACGCAGGAGGGCAGCCCGGGGACCGTCATCGGCCAGCAGACAATCCAGAGCCCCGGCCAGGTCCCCATCGGCTTCTCGGTGGACCTCAACCCCCAGCGCATCCGCGCCGAGGCCACCTACGTCCTGAACGCACGCATCACGGATGGCGAGCGGGTCTTCTCGACGACGATCCCCGTTCCGGTCCTCACCCAGGGCAACCGGAGCAGCGACGTGCAGGTGCTCCTGCGCTCGGGCGGCTGAGCCGCGGCCCGCTAGGTGGATTGCGCGTAGTCGCTCAGGCGGAGCTGGCGGGTGCGCCGCCAGTAAGCGAACGTAAACCCAGGCCAGAGCGCGGAGTTGTGGCCATCCGCGGTCTGGTACCAGCTCTGGCACCCACCGGACTGCCACACCGTGCTCCGCAGCTTGTCCTGCACCTCCTCGTTGAAGCCGGCCTGCACCTCGGGCCGCACGTCGAGCCAGCGCAGCTCCCGCGCGCGCAGCGCCTGGATGCACTGGAGCGCATAGCGCGCCTGCGCCTCGAGCATGAAGACCATGGAGTTGTGGCCGAGCCCGGTATTCGGCCCCATCATCAGGAAGAGGTTGGGGAACCCACCCACGGTGATCCCCAGGTAGGAGCTCGGCGCGCTGTTCCAGAGCTCGTTCAGCTCGCGGCCCTGCCGGCCGACGACGCGGATCGGCGCGAGGTAGCGCGACACGTCGAAGCCAGTGCCATACACGATGACGTCCACCTCGCGCTGGACGCCCTCCCGCGTGCGCACTCCCCGTGGGCCGATGGACTCAATCCCCTCGCAGACCAGCTCCACGTTCGGCCGCTGCAGCGCGGGGTAGTAGTCGTCCGACATGAGCACGCGCTTGCAGCCCAGCCGGTAGCTCGGCGTGAGCAGGCCGCGCAGCTTCGGATCGGGGACGCTGGCGGCCAGATGCCTGCGAGCAACCCTCTCGACGAGCCGGCCCAGCCAGCTCTTGCGCAGGAAGAGCATGGCGTGCCACTCGAGGTTCCAGTAGATCGCGGCGCGGTAGAGCCAGGCCACCCCGGGCAAGCGCGCGAAGAGCCGGCGCCGCGCCTGGCTGAAGACCTTGTTGAACCGGGGGAGGATCCACGGAGGCGTGCGCTGGAAGAGGTAGAGCTTGCGCACGCGGGCCGCGAGCTGGGGCACGAACTGAATGGCGCTCGCCCCCGTGCCGATCACCGCCACCACCTTGTCCGTGAGCTCGGCGTCATGCCTCCAGCAGGCCGAGTGGAACGCCGCCCCCTGGAAGCTCTCTCGCCCGGGGATGGCGGGGTACGCCGGCAGGTGCAGGGCCCCGTTGCCGAGCACCAGAGACCGTGCCCGGACCCACTGCCCGTCCTTCGTGTGCACCGTCCAGGTGCCCTGGGCCTCATCGAACTCGGCGCCCGTCACCTCGGCGTGGAAGCGGACGTGCGGGAGGAGCCCGTACTTGCGCGCGCAGTGCCGCAGATACTCGAGGATCTCGGCCTGCGGGGCGTACACCTGGCTCCACGCAGGGTTCGGCTCGAACGAGAACGAGTAGAGGTGCGCGGGGACGTCACAGGCCGCGCCGGGATAGGTGTTCTCCCGCCACGTCCCGCCGACGTCGCCCGCCTTCTCCAGGAGCAGGAAGGAGTCGATCCCCGCTCTCTTCAGCTGGATCGCCATCCCCAGCCCGGAGAAGCCGGTGCCGACGATGGCGACCTCGACCTCACGGGTCCCCGGGGTGGGCTCTTGGGTGGATACCGTCATCCCTTCGAGACTACCCACGGAGGCCCGGATTCTCGATGGGCCCGGAGAGGCAGACCCTCAGGTGCTGCCTCCCCGGTCGAGCGCCCGCCTCTACTGCGTGCAGCAGAGCAGCGCGCTGGGCTGGCCTGCGGGGGTGCGGCTCACACCGGCCACGTAGCGGCCCACACCGCACTCACCCTTGTAGCCGTTGGCGTCCCAGTTCCCCGAGTCGGTCGCCTGGCGGTTGTCCCCGCTCCCGAAGGCCACGGACTCGCAGGTCTTCTGCGCCGACAGGGTGGCCGGGCAGCAGAGGACGTGGCTGAACTTGTGGTCCAGCGACTGGGCCATGCCCGCGACGTACTCGTCGGGGGCGCACTCGGCCCGCCAGTTGCCGGCGTCCCAGTCCTGGTCGGTCGTGGGCGACTTCGGCGGAACCAGTGCCGCGCCACGGTCATCCCCGGCCTCCACGTTGCGGACGGTGCAGCGCGGCGCATCCGGCGTCGTCGGCGGGGGGTTGGTCTCCGGGACGGGGTGCAGGTAGCGGCTGCTGTCCAGCGGGTCCTTGTAGCACATGCCCAGGCGCGACCAGCCGTTGGCGATGGACTTGGACAGGCCCATGATGCGCTCGCCCGGAGCGCACACGCCCTTGTAGTAGCCATAGGCCCAGTCGTTGGACGAGGTGGTGCGCAGGGTGTCGCCGTTCTCGAAGTCCACCGGGAAGTAGGAGCCCGAGATCCAGCAGGCCTCGGGGTTGGTGCTGCCCGTGCCGCCCGCCAGGGTGCGGTACTTGTTCCAGCCCGCCGTCTTCACCCGGTACTTGTGGGCGTTGTCATCCCACACGCCACGCAGGCCGAAGAAAGCCGGATCCTCATCCCGGTAGCCGTACCAGAGGGCAATGGGCGTCACGCCGCTGGCCGCGAACGTCTCGCCCGCGGCATTCATGGCCGCCGCCAGCTGCTGATACGGGGCGCTGCCCGCCGGCAGGCTGAAGGTGAGCGTGCAGTTCTCGATGCCGACGCAGAGGTTCGTCGGGGAGACCTGGAAGCCGAACTCGGTGGCGAAGAGCTTCGTGTCCGTGGTGCCCGTGGCGGTGTTCGCCCGGGAGGCCGCCGCCAGCAGGCCCGTCTTCACGGCGTTCTTCCACCCGGTGAAGCACGTGGTGTAGCCCGAGTTGATACAGTTGTAGTCCATGTTGTTGTTGTTGTACGGCTGGACGCCCAGGTAATCGAACGGGCGGATCCTCCCGTTGGCCGTAACGAAGGCCTGCGAGGCGAACAGGCCGTTCCAGAACGTGTCGCTGGTGGTGGCCGGACTGGTGGTGAGGTACACGTTGTGGATGCCGCCGCTGACGATCCGCTCCGTGCGGGCGTTGGTCTGCTTCCACTCCCACACCCGGCGCAGCAGCCACGCGAAGGCGTTGGGCCCCACGCGGTGGCGGCTCACGCCGTCGGCGCAGTCGTTCTCGGTGACGTTCGGATCGTTGCCAATCTCATACGCGTCCGCCCGCTCGGAGCCCGTGAAGAAGGTGGAGGCCAGATCGTTCAGGTGGCTCACGTAGGCCGTGGTGAAGGCGTCGATCGCGGCCTGGTCGTTGTCCGCGCCGCAGTACTTCGCCGGGACCGTCACCAGCACCTGGAGCTGCTTGGCGTGCGCCTTCTCGATCATGCGCCGGTACGTCGTCGCATCCGTGGTGGCCACGTCCGCATCGATGCGGAGCCACTTCGCGCCCATGCCGGCCAGCTCACACATCACCTGCTCGGAGTGGGTGCTCAGCGGCTGAATCACCCCCGTGTGGATGTTGCCAGCGGCGACCCCCAGCACGACGCCCGTGAGCGCCTCCTGCTCCGCCATCCCGACCTCCTCCTCCCCCAGCCCTTCCTCTACCTGCCCACACGCCCCCAGCACGGACGCGGCGATGAGCATGGCCCCCCAGCAATTTCTCGCCCTGCTGTATTCGGTCTTCACTCTGCACTCCTTGGCTCCGCGGGGGAGCCCTTACGGGGATGGGGACGGACGGCGCACGGGGTGTGACGAACCGCTGCCCTGACTTCGCGTGCCTCCGATACCTCAGGCCGTTGTTCCCCTTGGGAAGGGAAGATGCCTGACGCAGCCCTGGCACAGCGATGCCATGGTAATTCAGTGCAACGAAACACTACAAGCCAAAATCGGGGATTTCCTGGAAGACCCCTCAAATCCAGGGGTTGGGTCGCAGGTACAACCCTGGCGCTGAGGAGGCGACAGCTGAGCGCTCGACCGTTGGCCAGGTTACAACTGGTCCAGAAAGTTCCACCTTCAGCGCGTGCCCTCTCCTTATAATCGCGCGTGACGGAGGGGGGGCCGTACCGGTTGTCGCAGCACCCAGGACAACCGCCTCCGGGAGTTTGTAGCACCCATCACCCTACCCGGGAGCGGAGCGATGAGGCTCACGTCAGAGCAGGCACTGCTCGCGAACCACCGCCTGTTACAGGCGCTGACCGAGGTCCAGACGGCGTTCACCCAGGGCCACCCGGCGCCGCGGCTGTTCGACCAGCTGCTCGGGGCCGCGCTGGAGCTGACGGGCAGCGAGTACGGCTTCATCGGCGAGGTGGTGCCCACCGCCGAGGGAGCGCACACGCTGAAGGCCCACGCCTTCCAGGACACCGTGAGGACGGACGAGACGTTCGGCCACCTGCAGAGCCTCTTCAGCGCTGTGCTCACGAGCGGTCAGCCCGTGGTGTCCCCTTCCCCGGCCCTGGAGCCGGGCAGCGGATCGCCGCCGGAGCTGCGGAGCTTCCTGGGGCTGCCGCTGCACTCGAGAGAGGGGCTGGTGGGCCTGGTGGGCCTGGCCAATGGCCCGGGCGGCTATGACGACACGCTCCTGGCGCTCCTCCAGCCGCTCCAGGCCACCTGCTGCTCGCTGCTGCTGGGGCTGCGCAACGAGCAGCGGCGGCGCCAGGCCGAGGAGGAGCTGCGGCAGGCCCAGGAGCGGCTGCTGGCCACGGAGCGCATGGCCTCGCTGGGGACCCTGACCGCGGGGGTGGCGCACGAGATCAACAACCCGCTGGCCTACATGCTCAGCAACCTGAACTACGTGAGCGAGGAGCTGCACACCCTGGTGAAGTCGGGCGAGCGCCTCACGGGCGAGCGCGCCCAGGACATCCTGGAGGCGCTGAGCGAGACGCTCTCGGGGAGCACCCGGCTGCGGGACATCGTCCGAGACCTGAAGCTGTTCTCTCGCGCGCCCCAGGAGCAGCAGGGGCCGTTGGATCTGCACGCCCTGCTCGACTCGTGCGTGAGCATGGCGTGGGGCGAGCTCAAGCACCGGGGGCGGCTGGTGAAGGACTATGGAGACGTGCCGCCCCTGCACGGGAGCGAGTCCCGGCTGGCGCAGGTGTTCCTCAACCTCATCATCAACGCGGTGCAGGCGCTGCCCCAGCAGGCCCATGAGTCCTCCAAGGTCCGGCTCTCCACGCGGCACGAGGAGGGGGTGGTGATGGTGGCGGTGCACGACACGGGGGTGGGGATCCCCGAGGAGCACCTGGGCCGGCTGTTCGAGCCGTTCTTCACCACCAAGCCCCCCGGCGAGGGCACGGGGCTGGGGCTGTCCATCTGCCAAGGCATCATCACGGCCATGGGAGGCCGCATCACGGTGGAGAGCCAACCGGGCCAGGGGAGCACCTTCCGCGTCTTCCTGCCGGTGGGCGGCCCTCCCCCGCTTCAGCGAAGCGCGTCGTAGTCGAGCTCGGCGCCCTGCGCGCCAGGGAACAGCTCGACTTCGCGGTCTCGCAGGTGCTCGACCAGGGCCGGGAAGAACTCCAGCACGTTGTCCGAGCGCACCACGGACGGCAGCTCGCGCTCCTCGGAGAGCAGCGCGCCGACGCTGCCCAGGCGATCCATGGCGCCGTGGCTGCCCGCGGTGCCCACCTCGTTCGCGCTGCCGACGGGCGCCTGGTAGCCCACCGACATGAAGGGATGGCGGTAGGAGACGACGATGTCCGCCGGGAACTCCACGCTGATGGGCTCGAAGGCCGTGCGCGCCCGGAAGAAGAAGTCCGGGTAGGTGTGCTCGATGCTGAGCGCGAAGAGCGCCTCATCCGTGAAGACGCCGTGGCCCGCCCCGGGCGGCAGGGAGATGGGCAGATCGAGCGCCGCCCAGTCCCCGTCGCTCGGCAGCCAGTAGGAGTCCGTGGCGGCCTCGTAGGCGAAGCTCGCCAGGAGGTTGCCCTCGCGCCAGACGCTCACCCAGGTGAGGCCCTCGGGGAAGCCCTCCCGCGGCTCTCCGCGCGCGAAGACCAGATCCGCCGCCGCGCAGGTGGAGGCCCGGCGCGCCACCTCGGAGATCCACTGCTCGCGGGCGTGGATCGCCACATAGGTGACGCGGGTGTGGAGGATGGCCACCGCCGCGGGCCCCTCCACCTTGTCCGCGTCCTCGAAGGACTCCACCGTGGCCACGCCCGCCGCCTCGAGCTGGTCGCGGAAGTCCACCACCTTGTCCGGCGGCTTGGAGATCCCATCGATGCCGTGATCGCCGAAGAGGGTGAACACGAAGGTGCGCTCGGGGTGCTCGCGCTTGAAGCGCTCGATGCGCTCGCTCAGGGAGACGAGCGCGTCGACCACGTCGTCCTGGGAGCGCAGGTGGCCGACCACGTCCGTCTCCAGCACGTAGGCGCTGAAGGTGTCCTGGACCTGGCTGCGGCCCTCGAGCGCGACGAAGAGGTTATCGAGCCCGCGGTAGTACCCATAGAAGGGCCGCTCGTAGCTCCAGAGCGCGTCGAGGTAGGCGCTCGCGTGGTAGTCGAACGCCTTGTAGTAGGCGGGCGTCTGGGCGTACGCGGGCAGCGTGAAGGGGAGCTCCTCCAGGGGCGGGACGAGGTGCACCAGCAGCCCGCCGATGGCCTTGTTGTAGACCTTGTCCTTCACCGGATCGAAGTGGCCGTACTCGAACCCCGCGAAGCGCTTGGTGTGGAGCATGCGCGTCCAGCTCGCGTCGCTGGTGGCGGGGAACATGGGGATGAGGCGCGAGAGGTTCCACTCGGGGAAGGCGCCCTGCTCTCTCGCCCGAACCACCGTGTCGTGCGAGAGCCCATCCAGCCCCAGGTACACGCGCACCACGGGGTTGAGCGACGCATCACCCTTGGCGGGGATGCTGTTCATCATCGCGTAGTGCTCCCAGTCGCACGCGGGCGCGGCGAGCCCCAGGAGGAGGAGCGCGAGTGCGAGGCGCCTCACAGGTAGGCCCCCAGCGAGAACAGCGGGCTGGCCTGACGGCCCTCCCGCATGAAGCGGTAGAAGTAGCCGATCTGCGCCTCGAACCACTTGCGCCGGTAGCAGTAGGAGGCGCCGAGCATGTTGAAGTCATGGTTCCAGTAGCCCACCTCGCCCGCGTGCGCGCGGAACGTGTGGCGCTGGAAGGCCAGGAACTCCGCGACCAGGGTGGTGCCGGGCACCAGGCGGTTGCGGTAGGGCCCGTCGTCGAAGATGCCCATCACCGTGGCGGTGCCGTGCAGGTAGAGCCAGGGGAAGACCTCGTAGGAGGCCGTGGCGCCCACCGGCACCACCGTGAGCAGGATGTCCCGGGTGTCCAGGCGGGAGATGTAGTTGCTCGAGGTGAAGGCCTCGCTCGAGCCGGGCAGGAAGACGACCAGCTCCGCGTGGGCGGCCACGGAGAGCCGCTCGTGAGCCAGCAGCCGCACCTTTCCGTGGATGTTGGGCGTGCGGAAGATGAAGGAGAGGGGGTGCGTGCCCAGCTGCGCCACGCCGAGGAGGCCGAACTCCGCGTTGCTGGTGCCCAGGTACATGTCCCGGTGGGCGAGCAGGTGGGCGGTGTTCTCCCAGAGGGGATAGAGCGAGGTGAGCGCGGAGGTGGGCTTCTCGGGGGCTTGCGGCTTCTCGAGCGTGGGAGCAGGAGCCGCCGGAGTGGCAGGCGCCGCGGGGACGGCCGGAGCCACCGGAGTCGCGGGAGCTACCGGGGCGGGTTCGCTTGCGGGCGTGGACGGGGCCGGCTCCGTGGGAGGGGCTGCGGGGACAGGTTCGGAGGCGGGCGCGCTCGAGGCGAGGAGCAGGCCGAGGAGGAAGCAGGCAGGGGCACTGAGGGGCAGGCGCGTCACGGCGGCGCATCCAAGCGTGTGGGCCTCTCGATGGCAATGGTTGGGTGCCGGGCGGGCAATTGGCTAGTGTCCTGCTTCGTGGCCGGTCCTTCAGCGAAGACGTGCGTCGCATGCGGGCGTCGCATCGCCCCGAGCGAGGTGTATTACCGCTTCACCCTCGTCCTCCAGGGCGAGCAGGACGTGCTCGACGCATCGGGGAGCAGTGGCACGGGCGACGAACTCGCCTCGATCCTCCGACAGCTCGAAGAGGGGCCGCAGGATGCTCGCGAGTGGGACGAGCAGGTGCACTGGGAGCGTGCGGGCGTCATCTGCACGGAGTGCCGAGCCGTGGTGATGCGCACGCTCACCCCACCCTCGGGAGACGCCGGGCCCCACTGAGGCATCCCACCCGCCGCCGGGTGTAGGCTCTTCCTGCCATGAAGCGACTCCTGCTCCCCGCCGTCGAGTACGACTGCCTCCTGTGTGTTGCGTCTTCGACCGCTCCGGCCACAAAGCCCTCTCCTGTCCACAATGAGCGGGCGAGCACGAGTGGCTTCAGGGCGGCGCCGGGCATTGCCCTCGCCCTGACCTCGCTCCTGGCCGGGTGGCTCACCCGCGGCAAGCACCGAACCGCATGAGCGCGGTGGAGGCCCTGCTCGCGCCCGCGGATGCGGTGCGCGCGAAGCTGTACCGGCTCATGGCGCCATGGGCTGGGCCGCTCTTCGCGGATCGGGATCGCCGCGTGGCGTGGCTCGGAGCCATCCAGGTGGTGCTCGCCTTCCTGCTCACTCTCGCCGCGCCGCTCTGGATGCTCGCGCTGGGGCCGATCCTGTTGGGGGTGCCGCACCTCGTCTCGGACGCGCGGTACCTCGTCGTGCGCCCCGGGCTGCACCGCCGGACGGTCCTCGCCCTGCTCTGCAGTGTCCCCCTGCTGGCGACCTGCTTCGGCGCCGGGCCGGCGATCGGTCTGCTCGCGCTGCTCCCCGCCATCCTGGGGGCGCGCGGGCCGTGGGTGCGCAAGGGGCTGATGCTCGCGGTGTGGGCGAGCCTCAGCGGACTGGCGTTGAATTTCGGAGCCACCTTCCAGCTGGTCTTCGCCCACCTGCACAATGTGATCGCCGTGGCGCTGTGGTGGTGGGCCTGGAGGGCCCGGCACGCGCGGGCCTGGGCCGTACCGCTGCTGGCTGCTGCCGGGACGGTGGCCCTGCTGCTCGGTGCCGCTGAGCCCGTCTTGACGGCGCTGGGTGCATGGAGGGCTCCTGGGACGGTCGCCTCCTTCACCCAGCATGTGGAGGCGCTGGCACCGCACGCCCCTCCGGCGCTGGCGTTGCGGCTGGTGCTGGCCTTTGCGTTCCTGCAGTCCGTGCACTACGGCGTGTGGCTGCGGCTCATTCCAGAGGATGACCGCCCTCGCGCGGCACCGAGGCCCTGGCGGGCGACCTGGCGGGCGCTGGTGGAGGACTTCGGCGCGATGCCGCTCATGCTCTTCGCGGCACTCTCGTTCGGGATCGCCGTGTGGGGCGTGGTGGATCTCACGCAGGCGCGGCTGGGCTACCTGCGGCTCGCGGTGTTCCACGGGTATCTGGAGCTCGCCGTGGGGGCGCTCTGGCTCATCGAGGGCCGCCGCGCGTGATGGCGTGGCTCATTGCCTTTGCGTTCACCCAGGCCGTGGAGGTGCCGATCTACCTGCGCACTGGAGCGGGCTGGCGCGCCGCCTTCCTCGCCAGTGCCTTCACCCATCCACTGGTGTGGTTCGGATTCTCGACGGTGCGCGGTTGGGGACTGAGCTACTCGGCCACGCTGGTCGTGGTGGAGGCCTTCGCGATCATCGTCGAGGCAGTCTGGCTCTCCTCTCGCAGAGTGAAGCACGCGTTCCTCTGGAGCGTGGGAGCCAACCTCGCCAGCGTCACGCTGGGATTCGCATCCCGCGCGGTGTTCGGCTGGCCCTAGCCAGCAGCGGCGGGGTCGATTCCCGCCGCTTCCACACAGACTGAGTACCAGCGCGGGGGGCGGTGAGGCCCCGCGCTCGGGACGCTCAAGTGGGAGCCGCATGGGTATCTGTCGGCGGGCCCTTCCCGTCAGGATCCCACACGTACTCCTCGGTGAGAGTGAGCTTCATGTTCGTGAAGCCGTGCCGCTGGACGAACTCGGCGAAGCGCTCGGAGACGACAATGCTGCCCCGCTTGCCGCGAGGGCGGAACACGTCCTCGCCCTGCCAGGTGCCTGGCTCCAGGGCAAAGCCGTGCACGGAGTCCACCCCGGCAGAGCGGCACTCAGGACATGTCGCAGGCTCTGAGCGGCGGATACGGCTCCGTGCCTCATCCACGGCCCCCCGGCCGAAGCAAGCGGTGACGGCGAAGTAGGAGGGTACTGCACCTGGCGCGGGCCCCTTGCGCTTCCTTCGCACTCGCACCACCTCGACAGGGTGGAAGCCCATCAGGCCGGTCAATCCTTCTGCTCGAAAGGATTCGACCATGCGCTCGGAGATGAGCGCGTCATAGCCAGGTCCCTCCACGAAGTCCCCGAAGCCCTGGCCATACAGCTCCAGCTCGACACGATAGGGTGGCAGCCACGTCAGCATTCCCATGTGCTCGCCACACTGCGGGCACTGAGGAGGATCTCCGCGGTTGACGGGCTCGACCTTGCTGAACTTGGTGTCATATGGCCCGAACATGCCGTCTTCGAGAACGAAGAAACGGGAGGTAGGCACATCAGAAGCCATGAGGGAACCTCTTGAGCATATCCTTGCGGCTGTAGATCTCGCGGAGTTTCTGCATGAACTGCGCTGGCGTCGCCTTGTCATGCTCCCTGAGCCATTGGACGACCTCCGCATCCACCTTTCGGTGCCACTCCTGGTAGCCGCAGTGCGACTCCTTGTCCTTGGCCTTGGCTACAAAGCGCTCATCCCGCGGTTCGTATAACCCGTGCAGAGTCCGATGCTCCTCAAGCGCCTTGGCAATGGGCCGGGAGATGACGTGGTGGTTCTGTCCATTGCAGTTGGGGGGCTCGTCTGAGCCTTCTGCTGAGGCTTCCACTCGGGGGGATTCCTCGCCCTTGGCGTCTGCGTCATCACGGGCCGCTTCATCTGCGGCCCTGAGGAAGGAGGGAGAACTCGGCGGTGAGGACTCCGAGGAAACGCCGGGGCCTGCTGGCCGGGCTGCCCGACGACGGGGGCGCCATGGCCAGGACGAACGGGAGGAGGAGGGTGCGCAACAGCCGAGCCGCGCTGTAACTCGTGCCCTGGCGAAGCACACCCGGAAACCAGCAGTAAGAACAGCAGGAGGAGAGGCATAGCAGTGACGCGAGTCTACTCCGAGCAGTCCGCTTCGGGAGTACGCGCCTGGTGCGTAGCCTCAGTGGCCGTCGCGCCGCCCTGGATCTGCGGAGCCCGCCAGACAAAGGCCCTGCTCCCCTCCAAGGGTGAGAGCAGGGCGTTCGGAGCCGCTCGGGCTGGGCAGGGCTGGAGGCTCTGGGCTCGCGCGGGGGACTGGCGCGAGCCTGTGCGGTGCCGGCGAGAGGAGTGACCAGTCCGATCTCGCGTCCACCAACCAGCTCGCTCGGTAGCAGCCAGAAGCTCTGAGCGGCGGGTTCGATTCCCGCCGCCTCCCAGCAGGTCCGCGCGCATCCTCCCTCTCTGGCTCGGAGGGGCACGCGGAGCGGGAGTGGGGTAGAACAGGTTCAGCGGAGGAGGTCCGATGAGATTCCTGGTATGGCTGGCGGTGCTGATCGGCGGCGGGGTGGCTGCCGTGCCGTGGCTCACCGCCTCCTTCGATGAGGCAGGCTTGCGCGAGGACGCAGTCTCCGCTCCCAACCTCTCCCGGGCCGGCTCCTCGATCAGTGCGGCCATGATCGCGAGCTACCTGATTCACGTCGCGAAGCAGCGCGGGCTCGAGCTCCAGCCGGAGAACCTCCGCATCGAGGTGAGCGCGGCGGAGGCAGGGGCCTTGGGTGGGCTCCAGGTCGGCGGGAAGCAGCTCGCTGGAGTCCAGAAGGTCACTATCCACGTCGACTACCGTCACCCCCTCTATCTGGGCCTGACGAAGCACATGGAGTTCACCATCCGCAGCAGCGGGATCGGCAATGGAGGCGCCTCCACGTTCCCCATATCCGAGCAGGAGGAGGAGTCGCAGGCCCCCGCCGATGCAGCAACTCCGGACGACGCACCCGCCCCGGAGTGAGAGAAGCGAAGTCCATGCCCGGCCTCGCGCACCTGGGGGCCCGAGGGGACCTTGGCCCAGTGGCTTCCGGGTGGAACGCAGGGCGCTTCCTGGGAAGAAGCGGAAAAGATCGCTCTTAGGCTGATCACTCGGCAAAGCCCTGATAACAGGCAAGGGCCGAGGTTGGCACGAGGCTTGATAGGGCTGCGCCCGAGCAAGCCTCTCGCTTCACGACTCCCAGGAGCCTCTATGGTGATCAAGCAGTTCGGTTCTCTCTGCACAACGCTTGCGCTGGCCTCCCTCGCCGCTACCAGCTGCGGTCCCGCTGATGGGCCGGACGAGGCTGCGAGCGAAGACGTCCCGAGGAGCTCGGCGCGCCAGGCGCTGCGCAACCCGGGCTTCAATGGCAACACCGTCTATGGCTACTGGCAGGGCTCCGGCGGACAGAACCCCTCCAGCCCCAGCAACCGCGTGTTCCTGGTGAACCACGAGGGCACAGCCGCCACCCTCACCTTCACGCTCACCTCCACCGCGGATGCCTATCTCTATCTGCTCGATGGGAGCGGAAACCTGATCGCCCAGGACAACAACTCGGGTGGGGGCACCCACGCGCAGGTGTCCGCCACGCTGGCGCCGGGGGCCTACAGGCTGGTCGCGGCGACTGCTGCGCCGGGGCAGAGCGCGGAGTTCTCCCTGAGCTCGGACAAGGCCCCCTTGCGCTATCCGCAGCGGCTCGAGGTCCGGCCGGCGAGCCGGTTCTCCTGGCTCTACAACGACAGTGGCACGGGAGCCGATGACGATGTCTCCATCTGGCGCCCCGAGCTCAGCCAGTCCCCGGGCTTCTTCTCGCTGGGCGACGTCGCCGTGTCCAGCCATGGGCCGGCTCCGGTGAACACCTTCGTGGTCCGAGGCGAGGGCGATCTGCTGGCGAGGCCCGTCGACTACGCCTGGATCTGGAATGACAGGGGCTCTGGCGGGACGTACGACGTCTCCTTCTGGGAGCCGTTGGCGCCGGCGGGCTACACCTGCCTTGGCACCGTGACGGTGCAGGGCTACGGCAAGCCGTCCACGGAGCTCATCCGCTGCGTGAAGAGCGCGTATGTGCTGCCGGGCAACCCCGTCTGGGTGTGGGACGACAGCGGCTCCGGTGCGGACAACGATCTGGGGCTCTGGCAGACGGTCGCGCGGGATCACCGGGGACTGGCGCCGAACACCTTCGTCGGCCGGCCGAACTACGGGGACAATGGCGGCAGCCGCCACCAGGTCATCAACAAGAGCGCCACCGACAACGAGGAGCTGAGGGGCGTGCCCGTGGACGACTTCACGATCGCGGCCTTCGCGCCTCGCGTGTGGCTGGCGCCCGAGGAGTCCTACTGGCCGTCCTCCACCGGCTTCTTCCTCCCCAACGTGCATGAGGAGAACGGCCACCTGGTGACGAACCAGCCGCTGGGCTGTGACTCCTGCACGGATCCGCAGTTCCTGGACGGCCAGCGACCGGATCAGACGTCCGTGCCCGTCTACGCCCAGGTCATCCGCCGCACGCAGGGCGGCCAGCCCACGAATGTCACCGACGTCCTCTATTGGAACTTCTACGCCTACAACAACGGCAAGAACGTGTGCATCGGCTGGTACTCGCCGTGGGGCTGCGTGGGGGGCTACTCCACCTTCGGCAACCACGTGGGCGACTGGGAGCACATGACGGTGCGCTTCATCGACGGCCGCCCGGCGCAGCTCTACCTGAGCCAGCACGCCTGGGGAGGAACCTTCACCTATGGAGACAAGCAGCTGGCCTCCACGGGCTGGCACCCGGAGCTCTTCGCGGCCAAGGGCTCGCACGGGCTGTACCACGACGCGGCTCGGCACATCTACGAGACGATCTTCAACGGCGACTTCCTGGCGGACGACACGGGCTACGGGCTGGCGTGGGACACCTGGAACAACGTGGTGCCGATCCCCTCGCAGCCGCTGGGGAGCTACAGCGGGAGCCTGGCGTGGATGAACCTCACCAGCGCCTGGGGCAACCCCGAGTCGGGCTGTGACAACCCGACAGGGTACTGCGTGAACAGCGGAGGCCCGGCCGCGCTCATCACCCGATCCGTGTCCAATCCGGAGTTCATGACCCTCGAGTGAGCGGTTACCGCGTCGAGGAGGTGTCCTGGAGTCCCTGGCGCAGCGAGTCCAGGAGCTCGGGCGGGTCCCCTTCGCGAAAGCTGGAGAGCCCTGCCTCGAAGTCGGCGCGCGCGCCCGCGGTGTCCCCCAGCCGGGCGCGCAGCGCTCCCCTCTCCCGCAGCAACTCCGGGTCCACCGGCTCCTCCTGCTCCGAGGCGAGTGCGTCGGTGAGATCCTGGATGGCCGCCTCCAGACGGCCCAGCTGAGCCCGCGACTGGGCGCGCTGCTGAAGCAGCCAGGGGTTGCCAGGATCCTCGGCCAGGGCCCGTGTCCAGTCGCGCTCGGCCTCGGCGTGTTGGTCGAGCGCTCGCAGGGACTCGGCGCGCTTCACGTAGAGGATGAGCAGCTTGCGGTGCCCCACGGACTCCACCGTGTTGAAGTCGGCCACCGCCTCCGTGTGACGGCCCAGCCGGGCGAGCGTGAGGGCCCGGTGGAGCCGCGTGGTGAGGTGCCCCGGCGCCAGCTCCAGGACGCGCTCGAACCACGGGAGGGCCTCCGCGGGAGCACGCCCCCAGATGCCAAGGGTCAACCCCACCTCCAACAGGACACGCACCTGCGTCGGGTGGGCCTCGGCGAGCTCCCGGATGCGCGCGAGCGCCAGCTCATAGCGCCCGCTGCGCCGCAGGCGATCCACCTCGCGAAGCTGCCCGCCCAGCTCCGGCAGCCACCGTGCGCGTCCCTTGTGCTCCATCCCTCACGTCCTCCGTCTGTCACCCCTGTAACTCCGCAGCCGGGAAGTCGCCAGGGCCCCATGCGCTGCTATCCTGCCCGCCGTGCCCCCGCCTGCCTCAGGGGCTGTCCGCGGTCCACCCGCGTCTCCCGCCCCATCGAGGAGAGCATGTCTGCGTGCCCGTGCTGCCTGGAGCCCCTGAAGCCCGCCCTCCTGGGCCTGGGTGGCCGCCGCTTCGCGGGGAGCTGCGATCTCTGTGGTGACGCCGTGTGTCAGGCATGCCTGCAGGCGGGCTCACCGGACGTAGAGGCGCTCTTCCGGCGCCGCGCCCTCGACGGCAGCCCCGCGCCACGAGCCTCACGGGGGCAGGTCTGTCGCACCTGTCTGTGGGAGTCATTCGAGGCCCGCGGTAAGCCGCCGTCCTTCCCGGAGCCACCGGGTCGGCGCAGGCGGGCGGCGCAGGCGGCCTGCGGGCACGCCCAGGCGGTGCGGTGGATGCGGTGCTGCCCCACCTGCGGCGCCGAGCTGGCCTGGGAGGCCGAGCACGACAACCCCCGGTGCGACGCGTGCGGAGCGCCCTCGCACCCCGCGTTCAACGCCTGCTGGGCCTGCGGCGAGTCCTTCGAGGAGGAGAACGAAGCCGGGGACACCGCCGAGGGCTATGCGCTCGACTTCGACTGCCGCTCGCGCAAGTGCCAGGGCCGGGTGGCGTGGCTCATGCCGTACTGCCCCTGGTGCGCCACGGCGCAGCGCTGGCAACCGTCAGGGGAAGCGGATGCCCCCTCGTGCGTGACGTGCGAGGCGAAGCTCGACCCCACCTGGGCCTTCTGCGCGTCATGCGGCGAGGAGGCCCCGCTGCCCGAGGATTGCTTCGCGTGCGGAGCGCCGCTCGAGCAGGCGGACTGCGCTGCGCGCTGCGAGCACTGCCGGCGGATGGTGTGTGCCGAATGCTTCGGCGACTACACGCTGCGAGAGCCGAGCGCCGGGCCGGGCAAGACGAAGGACGGCAGCCCCGGCGTCCTCGAGCTGCTGCTCTGCACTCCGTGTGGGGAGGAGCTCGGGGCCACTCCCCTCCCAGAAGAGGAGGCCCCTGCGTCAGAGCCCCACACGGACGAGGCGCAGGAGGAGGAAGAGGAGCCCTCCGCAGCCAGGGCTTCCCCCCCCAGCAGCCCGTGGGAGGTGCTCGGCGTAGCTCCGGGCACGCCCCTCTCCGAGGTGAAGCGGGCCTACCTCACCCTCGTCACCCAGTACCACCCGGACAAGGTGGCGCAGCTGGGGCCGAAGCTCCAGGCGATGGCGGCTGAAGAGACACGCCGGCTCAACCAGGCGTGGAGCGAGCTGCGCCAACGCGCCGGACAAGGGCCTGCGTAGGAGAGAAGGGCACTCGCGGTAAAGGCCAACGAGAGCCCCCGCCGGCCCTCGGCTCATGGGCCGTCGGGATCGTGCAGGCCGTGCTTCTTCAGCAGCTTGCGGAGGTAGACCCGGTCGATGCCGGCCTCCCGCGAGGCGCGCGAGACGTTGCCCTCGCACCGCTCGAGCAGCCCCTTGAGGTAGTCGCGCTCGAAGCCCTCGATGAGCCGCTCCTTGGCCTCCTTGAAGGGCAGGTCCAGCTCCGGCGTGGCGGCGGCGACGACGGCCGCACGCGGCTTGTCCTTGTCCACCGGCGCCGAGGGGGAGATGTCCGGCAGTCCCTCCTCTCCCAGGTTCACCACGCGCTCCACCACGTTGCGCAGCTCGCGCACGTTGCCCGGCCAGGGGTACTGCGCCAGCAGCGCCCGCGTCTGATCCGACAGCGCGCTCGGCGGCCGCCCCATCCGCGCCAGCACCGTATCCACCAGCAGTGGGATGTCCTCGAGCCGCTCCCGCAGCGGCGGCAACGTCACCCGCAGCACCGCCAGCCGGTGGAACAGGTCCTCGCGGAACTTCCCCGCCTTCACCGCCCCTTCCAGGTCCACGTGGGTGGCCGCCACCACCCGCATGTCCACCGTGCGGTAGTCGTTGGCGCCCACCCGCTTCACCTGCCGCCGCTCCAGCACGCGCAGCAGCCGGGGCTGGATGTCCATGGGCAGCTCGCCCACCTCGTCCAGGAAGACGGTGCCTCCCTCGGCCCGCTCGAAGGCCCCGGCCCGATCCGACTGGGCGCCAGTGAAGGCTCCCTTCACGTGCCCGAACAGCTCCGACTCGATGAGCGTGGGGGCGATGCCCGCCAGATCCACGATGATGAAGGGGCCTTTGTGGCGCTTGCTCCCCGTGTGGATGCCCTCGGCGCAGCCCTCCTTGCCCGTGCCCGTCTCGCCCTGGATGAGCACGTCCGCGTCTCCGGACGCCAGGCGCTCCAGGACCGTGAACACCTCGCGCATCTTGCGGCTGGCGCCCACCAGCGAGCCGAAGCTGGTGCTCTTGGAGGGGGGGATGACGCGCTCGCGCGAGTCCTCCGGGACGATCTTCAGCTCGGTGGTGCCCAGCTTGAGGATCGCGCCAGGGCGGACCTCCAGCTCCGTGAAGCGCATGCCCTCGCAGAACGAGCCGTTGCGCGAGCCCATGTCCCGCGCCAGCACCCCGTCCTCCCTCACCTCCAGGGTGAGGTGCTGCCGGGAGACGGCGCGATCCTTGAGGACGTAGTCACACGCCGAGGCCGTCCCGAGCAGGTAGCGCCCAGCCACGAGTGCATGGCTCTTCCCCGCGTCCGGACCCGACAGGAAGACCAGCTTGACCCGCACCAGGCCCTTCCGCTCGACCGGCATGCTGGCGGTCTCGAACTGCTCTGAGTCCAGCTCGTCATCGTCTTCGTGGGGGGCCACGGCCGGGGACCATAGCACTCTCCCGGTGGCATGCGGGGTGCTCTGTGTGTGGCAACCCCCAGGTGCCTGGAGTGACTCCCGGTCCGGGTGTACGGTCAGCCATGGCCCCGCGGATTGAGGGTTCTCACGGATGAGTCCGAGAGCAAGCGTGGAGCACCCCTGGAACAGCGTGCTCCGAGGCGTGGGAGTGGTGCTCTTCCTTCTCCTGTGCGGCTGTCCGGCGGGACCGAGCGAGGTCGAGCTGACGATCGCCCTGGGTGCCGATCAGGTGGAGGTGCAGGCCACGCTCCGGGATGTCCGGCTGTGGACCCAGGACCCCGCGGAGGCACTCCGGGCCTTCCACGAGGTCTCTGCGCCGGAGGCGCCCCTCGCGGCCCGGTTGCTCCGGGAATACCCATGGATGCCCCGGCTTCAGCGGTGGGAGTGGAAGGTCCGGGGCGAGGCACTGGATCTGGCCCTGACGGGGTCCATGCCTCGCTCCCAGTTCGAAGCGTGCGTGGCCATGCCGCCTGAGCAACGCACTGGCACAGCGGAGGAGGCCTCCTCTTGCCTGGGGTTCCCGCTGTGGCGGTCGGGGGACGAATACCGCTCGATCCTGGAGACGCCGCCTCAGTCGCTCGAGGGGCCGGAGTGGATAGCGCTGGGCGCTACGCGCTGGCCGATCCGCGAGCAGCGAATCCAGGCGCGGGTCCGACTGGGGAGCAAGTGGCTCCCGGCCTCCAGAGGCTCCGCACTGCCGGCCTTCGAGTTGCAGGCCCGCGAGCCCGAGGCCGTCTCCTCCTATCTGGCGCTCGTCGAACGGCTGGGGCGTGCGTTCAGCGAGGGAGACACGCCCGCTTGCAAGGCGATCCAAGCCGAGGCGGCGCGAGTCCTTCCTCCCGTTGTGCTGGCCCTGTTCCAGGCCCAGGTCCGGCGCGAGCGGCTGTGGCTGATCGAGGCCCTCGTGAGGAGCCACGGGCTCCTGCCGGTGAAATTCCTGCCGAAGCCGCTGGATCGCCGGCAGTACGTCTCCACCCCAGAGCCGGAGTACGCCCCGCCGCTCCTCCCCCGTCAGCGGCCGCCCGAGGTGCTCCTGCTGAGGCTCGCCCGGCTTCAGGATCAGGCCGCCGTGCGGTTCGCGGGGAATGAGGAGACAGGCGACAGGGACTTCTCCTCAGGGTTGGACGAGCCCGAGCTCCAGGTGCTCTGCGGGGAGCTGAGCCGAAAGGCCGCTACCTGGCGCCGGCCGTGCAAGCACTTGTTGGACACCCGCCCATGACGGAGCCTCACCCTCCCGCGCCGGACGCCCAGCGCGACGATGATGAGCTGAAGGAGTTTGATCTCCCATTCTTCGAGATGATCGCCCTGCGGCTGCAGGTGACGGTCTTCGCCATCTTCACGCGGCTCACGGATCTGCTGCTGCTGCTCTGGCGTCCCCGGCTGCTGTCTCCCTATCTGGGCATCTGGTGGGCGGAGCTCCTCCACACCCCGTATCGAGCGCGGCGCACCTTCGAGGTGGTGCGGGCGCTAAAGACGACCGGCCAGCGCTTCCGCGAGCTCATCTATGGAGAGACGCCGCTGGTGTCGTCTCTCTACCTCTTCAAGCGGGCCGGAGTCGGGCGGGGGAGCCGGCTGGTGGATCTCGGGGCGGGACGAGGCCGGGTGCTCATCGCCGCGCGCTGGCTGGGAGCCGAAGCGCGGGGGGTGGAGCTGATCGCAGATCATGTGACGCGGGTGGCTCCGCGGCTCCAGGCGGCGGGCATCATGCTCACCGTGGGAGACATGACCCGCGAGGACCTCGGAGACGCGACCCACATCTACACCAACTGGCTGGCGCTCACGCCGGAGACCAAGGCCCGGCTGGTCGAGCGGTTCCGCACCTGCCAGTCCGGGACGCGCATCCTGACGGTGACGCACCCCATCGAGGCGAAGGGCTTCGTCCCCCTCTCCCGGCACTGGGTGCTCTTCACCTGGGGGATCGAGAAGGTGTGGATCCACGAGTACCGCCCGGAGACACCGCCGCTCCCCGCCCCTTGAGTGAAGATCCGCTCACTCTGCAGACGAAGCCTCATGGGAGATCGCTGGTGCCACGGGAGAGCCGAGACGTCTCCGCAGCTCATCGAGCAGCAGGGTGGATTCCATAGGCCGGAGGCGGCAACCCACGTACTTGTCCGGGCGCACCAGATAGGCGCAGGGTGTCCCCGCGCCGAAGCGCTGGTGGGCTTGCCGCTGCGTATCCACCAACACGCCGGCCCCCCTCCTCTCGGATTCGGGAGTCACCACGAACGCGCGCAGCCACCCGGAGTAGCTGGACTCCAGCGAGCGTGCCAGGCGGAGCAGTTCTTCAAAGGGAGCAGGTGCATCCAGCCCGTGGAAGAACAGGAGCACGTATGAGGGGCCTCGAAGGGCCTCGTACAACCGGGTGATCCCCTCCCCTTCGATCGGCACCTCCGGCACCCGCTCACCGGGCGCTGGACCTCGCGCGAGCGGTGCGCTCGGCCCGTCCTCGCCCCGCACCGTCTCCGTGGACAGCGGACTGCGGAGATAGCGGAGGTAGAGCTGGGAGATGAACCGCACCACCCGGCGCTGGACCGCGGCCCGCGAGAGGATGGGCGCCGCCACGAGCGGGACCAGGTACTGGCGCGCGAACCGTGCCAGAGGCCCCTTGGCCGCCGCGAACCCGAAGAGCCGATCCGTGCCCTCCAGCAGCTTGCGGCCCACGGGCTCGCGCTCGGCGCCGTAGGTGTCCATGAGCGACTCGGCCGCCCGGCCCTGGAGGACGAACGCCAGCTTCCAGGCGAGGTTGTAGGCATCCTGGATGCCCGTGTTCATGCCCTGTCCGCCCGCCGGGCTGTGGATGTGCGCCGCATCTCCCGCCAGCAGCACCCGCCCCTGCCGGTAGCGAGGCACGCCGCGGCGGTGCAGCCGGTAGCCACTGGTCCAGCGCGGCTCGCTCAGGCTTGCCGGGACTGGCGCCAGCCGGGACACCACCTCCTGGAACTGTTCGAGCGTCGGAGTGGGCATCTCGCCTGCAGGCGCCATGTCGCGCGGGATGATGGTGACGAGCCGGAAGCGGGACTCGCCGGGCATCGGGAACGCCGCCATCACGCCCCGCTGCGAGGGCATGATGTAGATCTCGCCCGGCTTCAGGGACCAGGTCACCCGAACATCCCCCAGCATGCAGACGTCTTCGTACGTCTCGCCCTCGAAGGGGATGCCAGCCGCCTTGCGCACCTGACTGCGCGCCCCATCGCACCCCACGAGCCAGCGCGCCCGCACCGTCTCCTGTCTCCCATCCTTGTGCCTCAGGGAGACCTCCACCGCGCCGTCCACCTCCCGGTGCTCCTCCAGCTCCACGCCCCACTCCACCCGTCCTCCCCGCGCCGTGAGCTGCTCCATGAGCAGCGCTTCGGTGGCGTCCTGCGGAAGCATGAGGATGAAGGGATAGTGAGACTCGAGCCCGGCGAAGCCTCCCAGGCGCAGGTGCGCCTGCCGCCCGTTTCGAGCCACCAGGTTGGCGCCCTCCACACGCATGCCCCGCGCCAGCGCCGCCTCCGCGAAGCCCAGGTCGTCGAACACCTCGAGCGTGCGTGCCTGCACCGCCAGCGCCCGCGACAGAGGCGAGGGCCCATCCAGCCGATCCACCACGCGGGCCCGGATGCCGTAGCGCTCCAGGCACACCGCCAGCGTCAGCCCCGTGGGTCCTGCCCCCGCGATCAGCACGTCCACGTCCGCCATGGCTGCTCCTCCTCACGGACCAGCCCGGCTGGCCGCGTCTCCAGTCTCTCAGGAAAGCCCCCAGGGCGGGCGGCCGAGCAAGGGCCGCGCCGGGTGCCCGTCGTCGCCGCGTCCGGCCGGTGCCATCTACGACTCAACCATGGAAACCGGCACGAGGCGCATGCTCGGAGAGATCCTCCTGGAGCGGGGGGTGGTCAGCCGCGCCCAGCTCCGCCTGGGGCTCGTGCACCACCATGAAGCCCGGGTGCCCCTCGGCCGGGCGCTCGTCCGGGAGCGCGTCTGCTCGGAGTCCGACGTGCTCCATGCCCTCTCCGAGCAGCTCGGCGTCCCCTCCGTGGAGCTGGAGCGTGAGCCGCTGGATCGCAAGCTCGCCAAGCTCATCCCCAGCCGGATCGCCCGCCAATATCGCGTGGTGCCGCTCCGCCTGGAGCGGCAGGACAAAGAGATCCTGCACGTCGCCCTGCCCGCCCCGGCCTCGATCGAGGCGCTCGACGACGTGCGCGCCGTCTCGGGCAAGCCTCGCGTCGAGCCACACCTCGCCTCGGAGACGGCGCTGGCCCGCGCGCTCACGGAACTCTACGGCATCCGGGAGGCCTTCGAGCCGCCCGCGCCCGAGCTCGACTCCGAGCCCGATCCGGACGCGCCCGTGCTGCTCTACGGCTGGGCTCCGGTCACCGCGGTCCTCATCACCCGGATCCTCAACCGTCACGGCTACGCGGCCAAGGTGGCGACCCCGCTGGAGGTGCTCCACACGAGCCCCTCGGATCTCGTGCTCGCGCCCGTACAGGCGATGGAGGGGTTGCTCATGGGAGAGCTCCAGATCCCCGGCGCGCTGATCGTCCACAGCACCTCGGAGGACGAGGGCTTCGAGCGGGCCCACCAGCTCGGCGCGAAGGGCTTCCTCGTCAACCCGATGGACGAGGAGCTGCTGCTACGTGCGATCCGCCGCCTGCGGCTCTCCCCCTCCAGCGGCCGGCGCGGCGCCCTGGGCGTCACGGACGGGGAGTACAAGGGCACGTAGGGGCGAGAGGAGCTGCCCCAGGTACCCGCGCGGGAACGGCTCGGTGAGCCCAAGCCTCCACCGCTCCTCTCCCACCGGCCGGTGGTACGTGCCGAAGAGCCAGTCCATATAAGGAGCGAGGTTGGCGAAGTTGTGCCGCGTCTGCTCGACGCGGGCATGGTGCCAGTGGTGCAGCTCGGGCGCGCCGAAGAGGAACCCCAGCGGGCCGAGCGGCAGCCGGACGTTGGAGTGGATGAAGGCGCCCCACATGCTGCGGAAGGCCACCACCATGGCCAGCGGCGCGAGCGGGATGCCCAGGAGGAAGGCGGGCAGGTTGCACACGAGCTGGGTGGTGAGCCCGTCCAGCGGGTGCTCGCGGTGCGCCGCCAGCCAGTCCAGGTGCTCCGCCGAGTGGTGCACGGCGTGGAAGCGCCAGAGCCAGTCCACCTGGTGGCACAGGCGGTGCCACCCGTACACGCACAGATCGGCGAGCACCACCGCCTCCACGACCTGGAGCCACATGGGCTGGAGGCTCACCCCGGTGCGCAGCCACGCCAGAGCCCCGGGGCGCAGGAGCTCCTGGAGGGCCGTGAGCGAGAGCACCACGAGCGGCCCCCACACCAGGTACTGGCCGAGGAAGAAGGCGAGATCCACCCCCCAGGCCGGGCGAAAGAGGCGCTGCCCAGAGCGCGCGGGGAACGAGCGCTCCAGCGGCCAGAACGCCAACGCGAGCAGCCCGAAGGAGAGCGCCGTGCCCAGCAGGAGCTGCCGCATCACCGCCCCTGCTGTTCCGGAAGCGCCTGCGCCTCCGCGGGAGCCGCGCTCCCCTGCCCGGCAGGCGTGGACGCCAAGGTCTCCGCGTCGGGCGCTGGCCCCGTCCCGCCGTCGGGAGCAGCCACGTCCTCCGTGGCTGCGAACTCTCTGAAAGAGGTGGTCTTGCCCCCTTCCTCCCCGTTGCCCGCGAGCGCCTCCGCCGAAGCCCCGAACAGGTGCCCGATCTTCGTCCCTGGCATGAAGGCGGATCCCGCCGTCAGCACGAAGAAGGCGAGGATGCACGCCCCGCCGATCACCGAGATCATCCGGAGGATGCCCATTCCCACGTTCCTGCTCATTCCGCGCTCACTCCTTGGATGCCTGGCGCCTCGCCGCCCCACCAGTCTCGCACGCTTCGCCCCTCGGCCATCAAGCCCCCCGTCCGGGCGGGCGCATGGCTTGCCCAGGTCTGCCTGCGTGCGGACCGTTGGCTCGAACCCCGAGCTTTGAAAGGAGCCGCTCCTCATGGAAGCGATCGAAATGTTGAAGCAGCAGCACCGGGAAGTGGATGAGCTGTTCGACCGTATCCAACGCGCTGGCGCGGACGAGAAGATCACCCTCCTGGGCCAGATCTCCGAGAAGCTGACCCTCCACGCGACGATCGAAGAGCGGCACTTCTATCCGTTCTGCATGCGCATGGGCATCCAGGACATGGTGGACCAGTCGCTGCAGGACCACGCCGAGGTCAAGCAGCTCATCGCGGACATCCTCCAGATGAAGCGCCATGATCCACGCCTGGACCAGGACGTGAACAAGCTCATGATGTCGGTGCAGACGCACGTGAAGGAGGAGGAGAACACGCTCATGCCCCGGCTGATGAGCGTGGCCTCGGAGGAGGACCTTCGGAACGTGGCGATGGAGATGCAGCGCTCCATGGACGAGCTGTCCCACCAGGAGCTGCTCAAGCTGGCCGAGCACGAGGGCAGCACGGTGATGCCGTAGCCGGGGGTGCGGGCACGAGGGTCCTCGAGGAAGCGTGAGGGAGGACCCTCGGCCGTCCGCCCGCTCCTGCTTCTCAAGCGCGCGCCCGCGCTCCACCTTTTCCGCGCGAGAACCATCCGCTGCCCGCAGGAGCTCACATATGAAGCACCCCGCCTCGCCGCGTGTCGTCGCTCTCGTAGGTCCCCAGGGAGCAGGCAAGACGACCCTGCTGGAGTCCCTGCTGCGCGTCACCGGAGCAGGCCCCCTGCGATCCCCTGGAGGGAACGGGACGGCAAGCGGGCGCACGATGACGGTGGAGCTGGCGGCGGCCACCACCGACTTCCTCGGCGAGCGCTGGACGTTCATCGACTGCCCGGGGGCTCCCGAGTTCTCCCAGGAGGCGCGGCAGGCGCTGATGGTCTGCGACGCAGCGCTGGTGGTGTGTGACACCGGCCCGGAGCGCGCGGCCGCCCTGTCGCCGCTGTTCCACTTCCTCGACACACGCCACATCCCCCACCTGCTCTTCCTCAACGCGCTGGACGAGAGCGGCGCCTCGGTGCGGGGGCTGCTCGACTCGCTGCAGGCCGTGTCCGCGCGCCCCCTGGTGCTGCGAGAGATCCCGCTGCGCGAGGGCGACCGCATGGTGGGCGTGGTGGATCTCGTGAGCGAGCGCGCCTGGGGCATGACGGGAGAGCGGGAGGCCGCGCTCATCCCCCTGCCAGAGACGGACCGGCCCTTGGAGGAGGCGGCGCGCCGTCAGATGCTCGAGCGGCTGGCGGACCAGGATGACGCGCTGCTGGAGCAGCTCATCGAGGACATGGTGCCGCCCCCCGGGATCCTCTACGAGCAGCTGGCGCGGGCGCTGCGGGAGGATCGGCTGGTGCCCGTCTTCATCGGCTCGGCCGAGCGAGGGCTGGGGCTCTTGCGGCTCCTGAAGGGGTTGCGTCACGAGGTGCCCGGCGTCGAGGAGACGCGCACGCGCCTGGGGATCTCCGCCAACGGCGGCCCGCTGGTGCAGCCCTTCAAGACGCGGCACCTGCCGCACGTGGGGAAGCACTCGCTGACGCGCATCTGGCGGGGCACGGTGTCGGATGGGGGCACGCTCGGCGGAGGACGCGTGAGCGGAGTGTTCCAGCCCCATGGGGCGCGGCAGACAGCGGTCACCACCGCCCACCAGGGAGAGGTGGCGGTCGTTGGGCGGTTGGACGCGGCGCGCACGGGGGATCGTGTGGAGCTGGATGAAGTCCGCCGCACCACGGACTGGCCCGTGGCGCCCCCCCCCGTGCACCAGGTCGCGATCACCGCGCAGAAGCGCACGGACGACGTCAAGCTGCCCGGTGCGCTGGCCAAGCTGGTGGAGGAGGATCCTTCCCTGTCCGTGGACCAGGATCCGGACACGCAGCAGCTGCTACTCGGGGGCCAGGGCGAGCTTCACCTGCGAGAGGCCATCGAGCGGCTGGGCTCCCACCTGCGAGTGCCGGTGGTGATGCACCCCGTCCCCATCCCCTACCGGGAGACGATCCGACGGCACGGCTCGCATCACGCCCGCTACAAGCGCCAGTCCGGCGGGCACGGCCAGTTCGGTGACGTGGTGGTGGAGGTGCGGCCCCTTCCACGCGGGCAGGGCTTCTCCTTCACCTCGGCGGTGGTGGGCGGCGCGGTGCCCCGGCAGTACATCCCCGCAGTCGAGGAGGGCGTGCTGGAGGGCCTGCGCCGAGGCCCCCTCGGCTTCGCGGTGGTGGACGTAGCCGTCACCTTGACGGGGGGTACCTATCACTCGGTGGACAGCTCCGATCAGGCCTTCCGCACCGCCGCGCGCCTGGCCATGGCGGAGGTGCTGCCCAAGCTGGAGCCGGTGCTCCTGGAGCCCATCCTCCACATGGAGCTCCACGTGCCGCGCGACGCGACGCCTCGCGCCCAGCGGCTCATCACAGGCCGGCGGGGCCAGCTGCTGGGCTTCGATGCGAACCTGGAGCTTCCCGGCTGGGAGATCCTCACCGCCTACCTGCCGCAAGCGGAGCTGAAGGGCCTCATCGTGGAGCTGCGATCGGCCTCCGCCGGCCTGGGCACCTTCGTGGCGCGGCACGACCACTACTCCGAGCTGATGGGCCGGCAGGCGGAGCGCGTGGTGAGCCACCAGCCCATGGCGGAGCGGTGAACAGCGGGCCCACTTCGCCCCACCCAGGCGTGGAACCCTGAACAGCCGCGGCGTGTCCCACCCTGGCGTGGGACAGGTGCACCGGGGCATGCTTGCCTCAAGTGCTCGGCACGCACCCGGAGGTTCACACATGACTCGGTGGATGGTGGCAGCGCTCCTGGCGGTTTCGGTTCCCGCGCTGGCTCAGACGCAGGCCGCGCAGCGCCCGGCGAAGCGCGAGGCCTCCCAGCAGCGGGTGACGGAGCTGACCTTCGGAGAGGGAGACCTCATCGACGCGGACGTCGAGGGCCCCGACTACACGGTGATCGACTCGCGGCCAGAGGTGGAGCACCAGAGCCTCATCCGCGTGCGCGCGGACTTCGATCCCCAGGTGCTCCACTCGGCCGACCAGCTGTAGCCAACCCCTCGCTTTCCAAGGGGTGACCGGCTCGGACGTGGATGCTAGGTTCCGCCGCCGTGCCACGCGTCACCTTTACCTCCAGCATCCAGCGCCATGTGTCGTGCCCGCCAGAGACCGTGACGGGGACGACCGTGCGCGAGGCCCTCGAGCAGTACTTCGCCCGCCATCCTCAGGCGCGCAGCTACGTGCTCGATGAACAAGGGGCGATGCGCCAGCACGTTGTCGTCTTCGTCAATGGCGGCCAGATCCGCGACCGCGCGGCCCAACAGGATCCCATCAGCGAGTCCGCCGAGCTCTACGTCATGCAGGCTCTCTCAGGGGGATAACCATGTCCGACCGCATCTTCGCCGCCACCCGCAAGGGACTCTTCGAGCTCCGCCGCACCCAGGGCCGCTGGCGCATCGCCAACACCTCCTTCCTCGGCGACTCGGTCTCGCTCGTGGGCAGGAATCCCGCGGATGGCACCGTCTATGCCGCGCTGGGCCTGGGCCACTTCGGCGTGAAGCTGCGCTCCTCCTCCGATGGAGGCCAGCGCTGGAAGGAGCTGGCCGCTCCCGCCTTCCCGCCGAAGCCGGATGGCGTCGTGGACACCCTGCCTGATGGCAAGCCGTGGCCCTGGCGCGTCGAGCAGATCTGGGCGCTCGAGGCCGTGGAGGACACCCTCTGGTGCGGCACGATCGGCGGTGGCCTCTTCCGCTCGAACGATCGCGGCCGCTCCTGGGAGCTGGTGCGCAGCCTCTGGGAGCACCCGCAGCGCAGGCAGTGGTTCGGGGGCGGCGCCGAGCTGCCCGGCATCCACTCCATCTGCCCCCACCCGAAGAACCCCAACGAGCTGCTCATCGGCGTCTCGTGCGGCGGCGTCTGGCGCACCCGAGACCGGGGCGAGAAGTGGGAAGTGACCAGCCACGGCATGTTCGCCGAGTACATGCCTCCCGAGCGGCGCGAGGATCCCAACATCCAGGATCCGCACATGGTCGCGCGCTGTCCCTCGCACCCGGACCGCCTCTGGTCGCAGCACCACAACGGCGTCTTCCGCTCCGATGACGGCGGGAGCCGGTGGGAGACCATCCCCGAGAGCGCCCCCAGCGTCTTCGGGTTCGCCATCGCGGTCCACCCCTCGAAGCCGGACACCGCCTGGCGCGTCCCCGCCATCAAGGACGAGCAGCGGGTCCCCGTCGAGGGCCGCGTCGTCGTCTCTCGCACGCGCGACGCCGGGAAGAGCTGGGAGGTGCTGCGCGAGGGGCTGCCCCAGGAGCACGCCTACGACCTCACCTTGCGCCACGCCCTCGACGTGGACGCCTCGGGAGAGCGGCTCGCGTTCGGCAGCACCACGGGCTCGCTCTGGGTCTCCGAGAACGGCGGAGACTCGTGGCTGCACCTCTCCGCGCACCTGCCCCCCATCTACGCGGTCCGCTTCGCCTGAGCTACGTCCGCCCGCCCTCTCAGTGATGCCCGCCGCCGAGTGCTCGACGGTCACTCCCGATTCCAGGTACGGCCCTGGCTCCCGAGCAGTTGGCGAGCCGCCGCTGGTCCCCACGTCCCCGCCGCATAGTTGGGCCCGGCCTTCGTCGCGCTCCAGTCCTCGAGCACGGGCATGACCAGCTCCCAGCTCCGCTCCACCATGTCGCGGCGGGTGTAGAGCGTGGAGAGGCCCAGCAGGCCTTCCAGCAACAGCGGCTCATAGGCCTCCGGCAGCCGCCCGTCAAAGGCTTGCGCGTAGAGGAAGCTCAGATCCACCTCGCGCATGCCGAGGCCCCGCCCGGGCACCTTGGTGTTGATGCGCAGCGCCAGTCCCTCCTCGGGCTGGATGCGGATCACCAGCCGGTTGGCCCCCAGCTGCTCCTGTGCCTCCATTCCTGGGAAGCGGAGGGGCCCTGGCTTGAACTGCACCACCACCTCCGTCACCCGCTCCTTCAGGCGCTTGCCGGAGCGCACGTAGAAGGGCACCCCCGCCCACCGCATGCTGTCGAAGCGCATCGTCAGGAGGGCATAGGTCTCCACCCCGGAGTCCGCAGCCACTCCCGGCTCCTCCCGGTAGCCGGGCACGCGAGCGTCGCCCAGCCACCCCGGGCCGTACTGGCCCCGGAGGCACTCCGAGCGGATGCGCTCGGGCGTGAAGGCGCGCGCCGTCTGCAGGAGCTCCACCTTGGCGCTGCGCACGGTCTCGGGAGACAGGTCCGCGGGCGGCTCCATGGCCAGCAGCGAGAGCACCTGAAAGACGTGCCCCTGGATCATGTCCCGCACCACGCCAGACTGCTCGTAGTAGCCGCCGCGGCCCTCCACCCCCAGCGTCTCCGCGTGGGTGATCTGCACGTGGTCGATGTGCTGGCGGTTCCACAGGGGCTCGAAGAGCCCGTTGGCGAAGCGGAGCACGAGCAGGTTCTGGACCATCTCCTTCCCCAGGTAGTGGTCCATGCGGAAGATGCTGGGCTCGTCGAAGTAGCGGTGGAGCCGCGCGTTGAGCGCCCTCGCGCTGGCGAGATCGGTGCCAAAGGGCTTCTCGACGATGATGCGCACCCAGCTCCCGCCCCGGGCCCGAGCCAGCCCGGCGGCGCCCAGATGGTCCACCACCGTTCCGAAGAGGGATGGCGCCACCGAGAGATAGAAGAGGCGGTTGCCCCGGGTGCCCCGCTCCCGCTCCACCTGGCCTAGACGCTCGGAGAGCCGCGCATAGTCCTCTCCCCGGGAGAGATCCATCGTCACGTGATCGAGCTTCCGGGCGAAGACCTGCCACGCCACCGCATCCAGCTCCCCCACCGCCTGTTCCAGGGTCTTGCGCACGCTGGCGCGGAAGGCCTCGCGGTCCATCGCCGCGAGCGAGGCGCCCACCAGGGTGAACCCCTCGGGCAGCAGGCCGCGCTCGAAGAGGCGGAAGAGCGCCGGCAGCAGCTTGCGGCGGGCGAGATCACCCGAGGCCCCAAAGAGGACGAAGACGCAGGGCTCGGGGATGGCCTCCCCCGTGGCTCCGATCGAGCTCCTCTCTTCTCTGTTTGCGATTGCCGTCTGTGCCATGACTCCACCATTGAGGTTGTGTGCCCCGGTGGACTCACGATCGGGCATTTGTGATCGGGAACCTCGGGCTCCTCTCCGGTGGAGGCGATCTGCCCCGGCACCCCAGCAGGCATCCAGCCTCCAGGGCTCCGGACGATCACAAAGATTCCCCGCCCGCTCAAACTGAGCCGAGTGCGCCATGGCGCCCGCGGCGATTGACGCGGGACCCGGCGGCTCCAACCCTGAAACGGAGCTTCGAACCATGATGGTGATGAATGAGATGCGTGAGAGCCGTACCCAGATCCAGCGGCTGGTGCTCTCGCAGATGATGGAGATGATCGAGATCGCGCGGGCCTCCGCCATCCGGGCCCGCCACGAGCCCTTCCGCAAGCAGGAGCCGCTGCCGCTCATCAAGCCCCAGAGCGTGGCGGAGCGCACCGTCTACATCCGCGCGGAGCTCGAGAAGCTCTCCTCCCAGTACGTCGAGCTGTCCGAGTTCGCCCAGGCCATGGGCCAGGTGCTCCAGCACCTGGACACCTTCAGCGTGCTCGAGCTCGAGGAGGAGCTCCAGGAGCTGCGGCGCCAGTGGCTCGACGACGTGGCGGAGGACACCGGAGACACGCGCGAGCTGGAGGTGGATCCCTCCGGGCGGGTGGACTCGGCCAGCGTGCTCATCGACACGATCCGGCGCGAGCGCCGCATGCCCACGCACCAGGAGCGGCGCACGATCCACCAGGCCTACGAGGCGCTGGCCCACGGCGCGCGGCTGACGCTGCCGTACAAGCCCATGCCGCTGCCGGGGAAAGGCACGACCCAGACGTATATGTCGGTCACCGATCCGGGCGAGGGGCACGTGATGGGAACGACCCTGGACGAGAACTACATGCGCGGCGTCATCGTCCATGTGGAGCACCTGGAGCGAGCGAACCAGGACCGAAGCTCGATCGAGAGCTACCGCATCCCCTCGGTGCTGAACGTGGCGAAGGTGCGCATGCACGTGGGGCCGCGGGCGCCGGTCACCAGCTTCATCGGCCGGCCCCTCTTCGACAGCGGCCGGTTCCACCTGGATCTGTGGAAGGTGGTGCAGACCATGGCCGCGGCGGCCAGCGCCATGTTCCAGCAGGGGGTGGCCGAGTGCAAGTTCGCCATGGAGCGCATGACGGCCTCGCAGATCATCGAGTTCATGCGCAGCATCCGCGGCAATGTGCTGCGCAACCCGCGCACCCAATACCTGTCGGCCGCGTTCAACCTGAACACGCCCATCGTGGATGATCGGGGGGGCGTGGAGCGCCGGGTGACGGAGCGGCGGGAGATCGGTCTGCTGGGCATCGAGCTGGTGAAGGAAGGCGGCTTCGACAAGGTCACCTGGGACGGCTCGGCGGACACGTACCCCAGCATCCCGGTGATGGAGCAGATCCCGCATGCCACGGCGGTGGAGCTGGTGCACCGGGCGCACGAGCGGGGGCTGCTGACGTACTTCTCGGCGGGCTTCCGGCTGCCGCAGATCGCCGCGGCGGTCCACGTCGGGGTGGACGGGGTGGGCATCGGCGGGGCGCAGATCCTCCGCTACATGGACGGGGACACGGGCTACCACGGGCCCTTCCAGCCTGAGAACATCCCAGCCATCCTCGCGGCCCGGGACGAGGCGGCCCGCAGTCCGCTGGGGCGCGCGGCGGCCCTGCTGGCCCGGCTGGACTGGGCCTCCTCCCAGGGGAACCTGACCGACGCCCAGGAGCGGATGCGCGAGAGGCTCTTCGAGGCCCTCTGCCGCAAAGAGGTCGAGGAGTTCATCGGAGAAGAGCCCCTGCGGTCCGCGGCCTGAGTCTCCCTGAGCTGCCCTTCAGGCCTCGCGGGGCGGCGGGTTCGATTCCCGCCGCCTCTCGCCAAACAGCCCGGAACTACCCAGAGCAGGAGTGACACAGCGCGACCGCGCGTGTCCAGCTGAAGACAGGTTGGCGACCCTCTCCGGCGCGTCTGGTCACTATGAAGCACCCCTTAACAGGCTGTTGGGCTTTCCGAGCGTGGTCATCGCCGAGCGTCGGGCATATCTCTCTTCGGGAAGGGGCACGCGGCCCCTCGAATGGAGAGAATTGTGCCGAGCACTCAGGGAAAGGTGGTCGTCATCACCGGGGGAAGCAGCGGGATTGGTGAAGCGACAGCGCGCCACCTCGCAGCCAGGGGCGCCAAGGTCTTCCTGGGAGCCCGCCGAACGGACAGGCTCAATGCCATCGTTGCGGACATCGAGCACGCGGGCGGCCAGGCGGGGGCCCGGACGGTAGATGTCACGAAGCGCGCCGAGGTCGAGGCGTTCATCCACGCCGCGCTTGAGAAGTTCGGCCGCATCGACGTCCTGGTCAACAACGCCGGGCTCATGGCCCTCGCGCCCATTGAGAAGACGCTCGTCGACGAGTGGGAGCGGATGGTCGACATCAACATCATGGGCGTGCTCTACGGCATCGCCGCTGCGCTTCCGGTCTTCAAACGGCAAAGGAGCGGCCACTTCATCAACATTTCCTCCGTGGCTGGGCACAAGGTCAGCATGGGCTCCGCCGTGTACGCTGGCACCAAGCACGCGGTGCGTGCCATCTCGGAGGGGATCCGGCAGGAGGTGGATGGAGTCCGCACGACCATCATTTCGCCGGGCGCCGTGCAGTCGGAGTTGCCGCTCGGAATCTCCGACCCTGAGACGGCCGGGCACATCAAGGACTTCTACCGGCAGCAGGCGATCCCTGCGGACTCAGTTGCTCGGGCCATCGCATTCGCCATCGAGCAGCCTGCGGACGTGGACATCAACGAGATCTTGCTGCGACCGACCGTGCAGGAACTGTAAGTCGCCGTCCCAACCTTCTACGAGAAGAGCAGAGGGGAACACGTGATGCAAAAGCGCAACCTGGGAAAGAGTGGCTTGGAGGTCTCGGCGATCGGTCTCGGCTGCATGGGGATGAGCTTCGCGTACGGCACGCCGCCGGACAGGAAGCAGATGATCTCCCTGCTCCGAGCAGCGGTCGAACGCGGGGTCACGTTCTTCGATACGGCAGAGGCTTATGGCCCGTTCACGAACGAAGAGCTGGTCGGCGAAGCACTCGCACCCTTTCGAGCCAAGGTCGTCATCGCGACGAAGTTCGGCATGAAGCTGGGCACGAATGGCATGGACAGCCGCCCCGAGCACATCCGGGAGGTCGCCGATGCCTCGCTCAAGCGGCTGAAGATCGACACCATTGATCTGTTCTACCAGCACCGCGTCGACCCGAACGTCCCCATCGAAGACGTCGCGGGCACGGTGAAGGACCTGATCCGCGCGGGCAAGGTGAAGCACTTCGGCCTCTCGGAGGCAGGCGTGCAGACCCTCCGTCGGGCTCATGCCGTTCAGCCCGTCGCGGCGGTTCAGAGCGAGTACTCGCTCTGGTGGCGCAGGCCCGAGGAGGAGTTGCTCCCGACACTCGAAGAACTCGGCATCGGCTTTGTCCCGTTCAGCCCGCTGGGGAAGGGATTTCTGACCGGGAAGATCGATGAGAAGACGACCTTCGAGAAGAACGACTTCCGCAACATCGTGCCTCGCTTCACACCTGAGGCGCGCAAGGCGAACCACGCACTGGTCGACCTGCTGGGTCAGGTCGCGAAGCAAAAGAACGCCACCCCGGCGCAGATCGCGCTCGCGTGGCTGCTCGCACAGAAGCCGTGGATTGTGCCTATCCCGGGGACTACCAAGCTGAACCGGCTTGAGGAGAACCTCGGCGCGGCGAACGTCGAACTGACGCCCGATGACCTGCGCGCCATCGACAGCGCCGCGTCAAAGATCCAGGTGGAAGGCGCGCGGTATCCTGAGGAGCTTGAGAAGCGGACGGGACTCTAGAATGGCCATCAACTGTGAGCAGGGGGCTCGGTGCGCGCACCGATCGTGAGGCGCTGGCCGAGCTCGGATTCCGAAGGGCGAACATATCGGCTGTACTTACGGTCAGGGGTTCGTCGGGAATCCGATGGCCTCCTCATTTCCCCTCATTGACATTCATTTGAACGCACGCCTAAGTGCGCTCCCATAGACGGGGGGCAGCGTACATACTGCTCTACGGGGGAGCCATGGTCGTACGATTAGGACGTTTCTTCGGGCGCGTTCTCCATCGCAATGGGGCGGTGCTCGGATGGCTGGTGGTACTCAGCGCCTTCTCCGTCAACGCGAACCCGGGCCTCGACTGGCTCGCCACACAGCAGGCGCCGGACGGGAGCTACGGCCGGACGCCGACTTCCCTCGCCACGACGGCACAGTCTACTTCAGAGGTGCTGAGCGCGCAGCTCGCGTTGGGGCAGACCGCCGCACCGAGTTGCGAGCTCGCGCTCGGCGCCCTCAACGCGCAGCCGGGCGCGGACATCGATTTGCTCGCGCGGAAGATTGCCCTCAACGCGCAGCTCGACCTCGCAACCCGGGTGCCGATCCTCCCCCTGATCAACCAGCTCACCAGGCACCAGCACAGATCGGGCGGCTTCGGCGCGGTTCCGGGCGGAGCCCCCAGCGTGTTCGACACCGCGGTCGCTCTCGAGGCGCTCTCCATTGCGACCCCTACGGCCCCACAGACGGGGACCGCCGTGGCGTTCCTCCTCGCGCGCCAGCAGACGGACGGCGCGTGGGCTGACGGCGCGAACGAGCCGTCCGTGTACCTGACGGCGCTCAGCTTGCGCGCGCTGGGCCCCTACCGGTCAACCTATGGGGGCGTGGCCACGGCGCTCACCCGCGCGCAGAACTTCCTGCTGTCGCGCAAGGCCGCTGACGGGCTGTGGGGTGAGGACTTCCGCAGCGCGACCTCGCTCCTCGCGCTGGTGCCACTCGTCGCGGACCTCTCGCTCGTCGACGCGAGCGCCCAAGCGCTCCAGGCCCGCCAGCAGTCGAACGGCAGCTGGGTAGATGACCCGTTCACCACCGCGCTGGCGCTGCAGGCGCTGAAGGCCTACGACGCACGCAAGAGCGGCTCGACGCCGGCTGCCGGTGGCTCGCTCACCGGCTACGTGGTGCGAGCGGGCAGCACCGAGCCGATCGAGGGCGCCACCATCACGGTGGCGCAGGTGCCCGGCGTCGCAGTGCGCACGAATGCTGACGGCTATTACGTCCTTCCGGGCCTGCCCGCCGGCAGCTACACGGTGACCGCTCAGAAGGTCGGCTACAGCTCGGCGAGCGCGATCGTTGTCACGCGAGCCAACCAGGTGACGATCGCGCCACAACTCGTGCTGGACGTGCTTGCGCAGACGGGCCTGGTGAGCGGCCTCGTCTTCGACGCCGAGACCCACCAGCCGCTGCAGGCGGTGCAGGTGTCGCTCGCCGGTGCGGCCAGCTTCTCGGTCCTCACCCAGAGCACGGGCGAATTCGACTTCGGGCCCATCGCTCCCGGCGCGTATGTGCTGCGTTTCGAGAAGACCGGCTACCTCACGATGAGCGGCACCGTGACGGTGGAGGCTGGCCGTACGCTCTCGGCACAGCTGGGCCTCACGCGCGCCGGCGGCTACGTGGACGGCACTCCAGGCACGGTGAGTGGGCGGGCGGTGGACGGCAAGACAGGGCAGCCACTCGCAGGCGCGCTCTTCGTGCTGGGCGGCAGCCTGAGCACCACCACCGGTGCCGACGGCACCTTCACCATCGCCTCCGTGCCGCGTTCGACGTACCAGGGCACGCTGAGCGCCGCGGGCTATCGCTCCGCGACGTTCAGCCTCGTCTTCCCGCCAGGCGCGAGCGGGGATATGGGCACGCTCTCGCTCTATCCGGAGGCCGCAACCACGCCTCCGACTTCGCTCACCCTGCGCGGCCTCATCGCCGACGGCGTGAGCAATGCCCCCATCCCCGGCGCCACCGTGGCGCTGACCGAGACGGGAGCGAGCACCACCGCTGGCACGGACGGGCGCTTCGTCCTCTCTGGCATCACGCTGCAGAGCTTCCACCTCGCCTTGAGCGCGGCCGGCTATCAGTCGGCCACCTACACCATGCAGATCTCCGCCTTCGGCGAGGCCGAGGTGACGCTCAAGCTGTCGCCCCCGGGCAGCGGCGCGACGTCGAGCCAGATCGCCGGCACGGTGACAGACGCTGAGACCGGCCAGCCCGTGAGTGGCGCTCAGGTGGCCGTGGCGGGCACCAGCCTCACCGCCACGACCGACAACGACGGCCACTACACACTCGGCGGCATTGGCGTACTCGAGTTCGTGGTCAACGTGTCCGCAGTCGGCTTCGCCCAGCAACAGCTGGGAGTGAAGCTCGCCTCGCACGGCAACTACACGCTGAACGCCGCACTCTCCCCCGTCGCGGGCGAGAGCTTCCAGGTTGTGTCGGTCGCAGCGCAGCAGAACGCGTACGGAGCGAACGCGACAGCGCTCTTCACCACGCGCATCGCCAGCCTCCTCAGCGCCAGCTACTCCGTGCTCGTGCTCGGCGAGGTGCAGGACGCGGTCGGCGCCACGGTCGCCACGGTGAGCCCGTACGCCGAGGGCACGACCACCCCCGCGAGCCAGTTCAACTTCGACGCGGGCGAGCTCAAGCAGCTCACCATTCCCTGGAACACGCAGCAGTTCCCACCGGGCACCTACCGGCTCGTGGTACGCGTGTCCGAGCCGGGCACGATCAGCCGGGGCGCGCCCTTCGGTCAGGTGCTGGCGGAGAACGCAGCCCGCACGAGCGTGGTACCGAACACTGGCATCAGTGGCGCCATGGCCCTCAACCCGCCGATCACCCAGGCGGGTCTACCCACTCCCGTCAGCTTCAGCGCGCTGGTGAGGAACGCGGGCAACGTGCCGCTACCCGCCATGGCCTACGTGCTCACCGTGACGAGCCCGAAGACGGGCGTCACGCTCTTCACCGCCGAGGCCAGCGCGTCCGAGCTCGCAGTGGGCAACAACACGACGGTCTCCTTCGGGAGCTGGGTGCCCACCGAGGCGGGGAACCTGCCAGTCACCGTGCGGGCCACGGACACCTCCATTCCTGGCGAGATCACCCACCGGCTCTACGTGGGCGACAAGGCGAGCGGCACCTTCACGGTCAGTCGCAACGTTGTTCCCGAGGGCGATCAGACGGTGCGCGGCACCCTCAGCCTGCAGGGCGTGGACACCACTCAGGGCGGCAGCACCGACCCGCTCTTCGCCCTGGTGAAGGAGTCCGTCAAGCGGGCGGGCGCGTACACCGGGACCGAGGGCGTGGCGTGGACCGAGCGTGGCCGTTGCTTGGGCTGCCACATCCAGACCCAGAGCCTGCTGGGCCTGTCCAGCGCCATCGACAAGGCGGAGATCAACCCCGCACAGACCCGCTACCTCTTCAACGCGATCACCACCAGCGTCTATGCGGACGGCTCGTCCGCCGGCGGAGGCAAGACCGAGACCGCGCTCGCGCTCTGGTCGCTCGGGGCCTGGAGAGATCTGGCGACCAGCTTCCGTGCCAAGTACAAGTCCGCGCAGTACCTCCAGAGCCAGAGGTCTACAGCGTCTGGTAATCAGACGTACTGGACGCCGAGCCATGCCAGCGGCTGGTGGGACACCTACGTCGCCGAGACCGCGCTCGTGGTGAAGGGCTACGTGGATGTCCTCAAGAGTGCGGAGAAGCTGCCCGCGGCGGGCGTCCCGGATTACGCGCTCGAGACGGTCCAGTCGCTGGGACCGACCTGGCTCCCGACGGATGACCTGACGGTGGGCCCGGATGGGGCGCTCTACCTGGCACGCAGTGGCGACGGTTCCGTGCAGCGGGTGGACCTCACGACGGGCCAGCTGACCAGCTTCGCCACCAACCTCGGCACTGTGTCGGGCATCGCGTTCGCGCCCGACGGGACGTTGTACGTGTCGCGCAACCTCTCGAGCAACGCCCTCCTCCGGATCAACTCCGACGGGTCCCGCACGACCATCGCGGTCGGTGGCAACCCCTTGGACGTAGCCGTCGGGCCAGATGGGGGGGTGTACCTCCCAGACAGAAACAGCAACCGCATCCACCGCGTGAACGCCGCAGGCCAGGTCGAGGTCTACGTCAGCGGGGGGCTTCTGAACCGCCCCCACAGCCTTGGGTTCGACACCGAGGGCAACCTGCTTGTCACCAACCCAGGCAGCTACAACATCCTCAAGGTCGCCCGGACTGACAGAGGGGTCTCCAAGTACTTCGAGGGCATGACCAGCCAGCCGGTCCGCCTGGCGCGCACGGCGGATGGCAGCGTGTATATGACGGTCGCGGGCCCCAATGGCCTCATTCGGGTGAACCCAGATGGCACAGGCGTGCGAGCGCTGCATCTCTCCAACAACCTGACGGGTATCGCGGCCGTGGGAGAGACGCTGTATCTCATCGACCAAACCACCTACAAGCTCATGAGGCTGAGCACGAGCCAGCTCAACACGAGCGCGCTGGCGACATTCAGGGCCGAACTCCCCAACGCGGCGCGATACCTCCTGGCCAACACCGACGAGCCCGCCGACAATGTCGTGCGCGCCATGCGCCTCATCGGCCTGGCCGAGGCACGGACCGTGATCACGGATGCGACGATGCTCGGGCAGATCAACGCCCGGATCACCTCCGAGGCAACCGTCCTGCGCTCGCGCCAGCGCGGTGACGGCGGCTGGAACCGAGAGGGCGGAGGGAGTGACCCACTCACCACTGCCATGGTGGGTCTAGCGCTCGAGTACACGGACCCGTCCCCCCAGGACGTACAGATCCGCAGTGCCATCCAGTACCTGCTCAATACCCAGCAGGCGGACGGCTCCTGGCCCAGCATCGGGAACGGCCTGGGCACGAGGCTGGCGTCCACCAGCTTCGTGATGGTGTTCATGCCCAAGGCGCTCGAGCGCCTGGGCGGTATTGACATCGACTTGTACGTGGAGCTGCCAGCGAACATCCAGCTGTCCAACGGTACGCTGACGCCGGTCGTGGAGGACCTGGCGGGCGGCGGCACCCGGAACCTGTGGAAGCTGCTCGGCGTGACGGGCCAGGGGCGTGAGGTGGCGTTCGACCTCCAGATGCGGGCCATGGCACTCGGCGAGCAGCGGGCGGCGGCCACGCGCGCCTACCTCGAGTTCAAGAACTCGTTCGTTGACGAGCGGATCCAACTGCCGCTGGAGGTCCCGCTCGTGAGCGTCACGAGTGGCGCCACACTCGCGGTCGCTACCGACAAGGCCTGGTATCTGCCGGAGGAGCTCGTCAGCATCCCAGCCACAGTGACGAACACCAGCCAGGCACCGAGCTCGGGCAAGGTGGCACTCACCCTCCGCGCGGCCGGCGGCACCGAGCCAATCGCCCTCCTCCCGCTGCTGCCGTTCACGAACCTGGCCCCAGGGGCGCAGGTGACGCTCACCGGCTCGTGGAATACGGGCGCGACCCTGGCCGGCAGCTACGAAGTCGAGGCGCGGCTGCTTGACGCACACAATCGCGTGCTTGCGCGGGCCGTCACGCCGTTCGAGATCCGGGCGCCGCTGCAAGCCGTCTCGACCGTCGTCACGACCAACAAGCCGATCTACGAGGCGTGGGATGCAGTGGCCATCACCGGCCGCATCCGCAATGTCGCGCCCAACGCGCCGCTCGATTCCTCGCGCGTGGAGGTCACGGTGCAGGCGCCGGATGGCACCCCGATCTTCTCAGGCGTGCGAACGCTCACCCAGCTTGTTCCAGGCGCCCGGGTCGACGTGCCCTTCGGCCTCAAGCTCTCGGACGCCGCGGATGGCACCTACCGCGTGACGCTCGTGCTGCAGGACGCGTTCACCCGCGCCCCCCTGAGCACCAGCGAGACCACATTCCAGGTGGTGCGCCGCCTGGTGACAAGCCTGACCGGCTCCGTGACGGTCGAGTTCCAGCAGGTCTACGTGGGCGATCCGAACGTCTGCACCGCGACGGCGCGGAGTGCCGCGGCGAGCGCCGTGCCGGGGGTGCAGCTCATCCACCAGCTGCTCCATGCCGAGACCGGCACAGTCGTGGACGAGACCTCCGAGACCGTCGACCTCGCCGTCGGCCAGCCCCACTCCACCGTACGCAACATCTCGACCCAGGGCCTCGCGCCTGGCGGCTACGCCTGCGTGCTGCAGGCGCAGCTGGAAGGCACCCGCCGTACGCTCGGCTTTGCCGGCTTCCAGGTGCTCGAGCCGCCCATCAAGATCGTCGCTGCGCTGAGCAGCGGAGGCAAGGGCCGGCTGCTGGTGCTGCTCGACAATCCGAGCACCAGCCAGGGCCCCGCCGAGCCGTTCGGGCCCACAGGTGCTCCGAACCTGACCGCGCAGCGTCCCTTCCTCGAGGCGCTGCTCACCCGCGCTGGCTGGTCGTACACTATCACCGAGACAGCGGATGACTTCACGCGTGAGTTCCACACCGGCGGCTACGCGGTCTATGCGCTGTTCTCCGAGCGCGAGAAGCTCGCGGTGCAGACACAGAAGGAGCTGCGTGAGGCGATCAACCGCGGTGAGGGGCTCCTCATCGCCGGCAGCCACGACTCGCGCAACCACGGCAACTACGAGTCCCTCGGAGTGCGCTTCATCGGCCATCTGAGCCAGCTGGACACCGTGGTGCTGGCTGCGCCCGAGTTCCCTCTGCTGACCGGCGAGCTGGACCTGCTCGAGGGCGAGCTGCCCATCCGCTTCGAGCTCGAAGGCGCGGAGAGCCTTGGCTACTACCGCGAGAACGAAGGCCTGGGTCACCACGCGCTTACCCTCCACGGCTATGGACGGGGCATGACTGCGTTCGCAGGTCCGGACCTGCTCGCCATCGCCACGCGAGACGGCCAGGAGAGCACCGCGGCGGCCGTGCTGCGCGCGCTGCTCGATCGCGTGCACCCGGAGAGCCTCGCATTCGTTGTCGGCGCGGTCGTGCCGGTGCAGCTCGATGTCACCAACCAGGGCATTGCGGTCGCGGTCACCGCCGCGGTGCCTATCCCGGCGGGCGTGTCGCTTGTGGACGCAGGCCAGGGGACGCTCGAAGGACAGCTGCTGCGCTTCGCCTTCCCACTGGCGGAGGGGGAGACCCGGAGTTTGCGGTTCTGGGTGCGGCTGCCAGTGACGGCTGGCCCGGTGACGCTCCAGGCGGAGGTCACCGCGAGCCAGGGCAGCAGCTCGAAGAGCGTAACCGCGTCCCTGACGATAGCCGTGCAGCCAGCCGAGGAGCTCGCGGGGATCGTGACTCAGCTGGACGCGCTCGGCGCCTCCTCCCACTCAGACGCAAAGATCTTCCGTGAAGCCGCTACGCACCTGCGCAACGCCCTCAGGCGCCCGGCCCTGACGCTCGCCGTCAAGGATGCGCTCATTGCGATCGACCGCCTCCTCGGCTCAACAAGCTCTGAGGCGGCGGAGCTGCGCATCGCGATCGACTCCTGGATGTGGTGGGCCCTGCGGCAATCCATCTGACACCGCGCAGGACGTGCACGGATCCTCTCGGAACCATCCTTTCTGACTGCCCCCACGAGGGGGCGAAGCCTGGGAAACCCTCCATGAAGAAGATCATCGAAGGCCGCCGCTTCAGCGGCTCCATGCAGATGACTGCAGTGGTGGTCGCCGTTGCATTCATCGGCATGTGCTACGACAAGGCGCAGCACTCGGCGTCGATCGCTTCCGAGGTGGCGCCCCTGCCGCGGGTGCGCACACCGCTGCCTCCGCCGCAGCCGCCCAGCCACGAGGAGCTCCTTGCTGGCTCGGTGGTGCAGTGGAGCCGGTCGATCGAGACGGTCCTGTCGAAACCCGGCGCGCCCACCATGAGCAGCGAGGGCGTCGAGCCGCTGCTGCAGCAGCTGGGGCGCTTGGAGCACGAGAACCTGGAGGAGTTCGCCAAGGTCGAGCGGCACCTGGTGGAGAACAAGCTCCCCGCGGAGCTGCTGACGCGGCACCAAGAGGTGGTGAGGGCGTTCCAGGCCGAAGTCTCCTCGCTGCGCGGCGTGCTCTCGGCCGTGCAGGGAGCCCGTACGCCTCAGGAGCGGGTGCGGTTGGCGGCCAAGGCACGCGAGCTGGTGGCGTCCAAGTTCCAGGAAGAGAGGCACCGCCCCGTGGACCTGAAGCGGCTCCCGTTCCGCGCGCCGCAGCAGAAGGCACCCGAGCCGGTGCTGAGCGCCGACGGCCTCCGGGCGCGGCTGTCCGCGCTCGGGACGGATGCGCGCGCGAGCGGCGCGGATGCAACTGGCCCGGTCGAGCTGACCGCGGAGCCCTCCCCCGCGGACCTCGCCCCGACCGACGACGTGCAGCTCACCCAGGCCATCCAGGACCTGGCCGCTTCGCTCGGCCATGAGCCGGCGCGCATCTTCAACTGGGTGCACGACAACATCCGCTTCCTGCCCACCTACGGCTCGGTCCAAGGCTCCCAGCTCACGCTCTTGGCCCGGCAGGGCAACGCCTTCGACACCGCGAGCCTGCTCATCGCGCTGCTGCGTGCCTCCAATGTGCCCGCGCGCTACGTGTACGGCACGGTGCAGATCCCCGCCGCGCAGGCGAGAGGCTGGGTGGGCGGCGTCCCCACGGCACAGGCGGCCCAGGAGCTCCTGGGAATGGGCGGCATCCCCATCGCGGCGGTGGTGCAGGGCGGCACCGTCACCCACCTGCGGCTCGAGCACGTCTGGGTCGAGGCCTTCGTGGACTTCGAGCCATCGCGCGGCGCGGTGCACAAGCAGGGTGACACCTGGGTGCCGATGGATGCCTCGTACAAGCAGCACGAGCGGCAGGCGGGCCTCGACTTGAGGAGTGAGACCTCGGAGAGCTTCATCGACATCCTCACCAACGTCTACAGCGGCGCGCAGACGGACAGTACTGGTGGCATCACCGAGTTGCACCCCGGCTACGTCGAGGAGAAGGCCCTTGCGGACGGCCAGGAGGCTCTCCGGCAACTGGAAGCGAAGTTCCCGAACCTGACCAACGAGCAGCTCGCCGGTACCCTCCGGATCGCTCCGCGAATGTCATCAGTGCTCGACGCGAACCTGCCTTACGACTTGATCTCGCGGGGAGCCAGCGTGAGCGCCCTCAGCGCGGGCCTGCGCCACGCCGTCACCCTCCGCCTCTATGCGACGCCGTTGGACCGGGCGCTCGATTACCCGGACCTGGAGGCGAGGGTCAGCCTGCCTGTCCTCAACAGCCGCCGGCTCAGCTTCAAGTACGCGCCTGCGAGCGCCGCGGACGCGCAGCTCATCCAGAGCTACGTCACCGCTGGCGCGTCCTCGGTCCCGGTCTACCTCGTGCGAATGATCCCCCAGGTCCAGCTCGACGGCGTCACGCTCGCGCAGGGGAGCGTGGTGACCATGGGGACGAAGCAGAGCTGGGAGCTGGTGCTGTCGGGCCCCAACGACCCAGGCGGTTACCCGGACGTGTACGACATCACCGTGGGGAGCGAGGGCGTATTCGGGATCGACGGGAACGGCCTCACCCGTGAGGTGGTGCAGGCGCGCTACGACGCAGTCCAGGAAGTCACCGTCGCGGAGAACATGCACCAGGTGGCGCTGCGCTTCTTCTGGCAGCATGACTACTTCGACGAGTTCGCGGCGAATATGCGCAACGTTTTCAAGCAGCGCTTGCCGTCCGCGGGGCTGTTCTCGTACCCGCTCGAAGTGAGGTATCTCTTCGGGCTGCCTCGCTGGGGCTCGTACAACGGGCGGACGATGGATGTGAAGCGGGTGATGCTCGCCGTCTCCGCCGAGTCGAACCAGGCTCGGTTCGACTATATGTCCCAGGCCGGCATGCAGGGCTCCTATCTCGAGGGCGCGGTGCTGGACCAGGTGTTCGGCCGGATGCAGGGGACCTCGTCCTCGTCGGCGCAGGTGCTCATCGACGCGGCCGAGGCGGAGATCCCCATCTACTCGATCAACCAGACCAACGTCGCCACGGTGCTGCCCATGGTGAGCGTGTCCGAGGATGTTCGCCAGGAGATCACCGCTGCGATCGCAGCTGGCAAGACGGTGCTCGTGCCCCGGTCCGACCCGCGCGGCGTGACGGGCTACGTCATCCAGGATCCAGAGACCGGCGCGGCTGCGTACCTCATCGAAGGCGGCTTGAGTGGCGGCGTCGGCGAGGCATGTGAGCGCCAGCCCCAAGGGCAGCCAGTGCAGGTGCCGCAGCTCAGCACTTTCGATAAGCTCATGCTGGTCCTGATGATCCTCGCCATCCTCGGCCTGATGTTCACCCCTGGCGGCCAGGGACCAGGCCTCGCGGTGGCTCGAGTCGTCGTAGCCATTGTCTTCGCCGCCATTCTTGCGCCGAGCAACGCCTACGCCGCACAGCCGCAGGTCTGCTGCATCCCCAAGCAAGTTCCTCATCTGGGCGGCAATCTGGTCCACGACCGGTGCGCCGACCTGGTGCCGCCCAACGTCTACCCTGGCTATGACGTGAAGGTGGACGGTAAGAACTTCGACGCACTCAGCGATGACAAGACGCTCTGGGAGGCGAAGACCGACAACTTCGACAATTGCAGGACGCCATTCTGCCAGTACGTGCTTCTCCCGATGCGGATGGCCAGCTACCGACGGCAGCTGGCGAAGTACCAGGAGTCCGCACACTACTGTAACTACTCGTTCGCTCTCGCAGCCGGTGATCCTCGGCTCGTCGCGGCGATGGATGGCCTCTACGACCGCGTGGAGCTGAGCGAGCTCTGCCTGCAACCGCTAAAGTAGGCACAACCGCATGAGCTTCAACCCCGTCCAGGTGGTCTTCCACGTACCACCGCTCGGAAGCAACGACGCCCGCCTGAGGGCCCTGCTCCAGGCCCTCGAGGCGCAACTTCCAGGCGCGAAGCTCACCTGGCGGGCCGAGTCGTCCGGGGTCCCCAGCAGCGACGATGAGGAGCGCTGGATGTCGGGAGCGGGTGTCCGCCTCGTGCGTCTGGCGGATCGTGACCGCTGGCTCGCGGACCAGTTCCAACAGGGGCTCGACGTCTTGCTCTACAGCGGACCGCCGCGACCAGGGGTCTGTGTCTCCGTGGCACCGCTCACGTCCGTGACGGTACGCAGCGGGCAGGCGGTGGGCACTGTGGTCCTCTGGCTGCCCGAAGACACGCTCCAAGGTGACGTGTTGGCGCAGCTCCTCGCGGCCAGCGGCGACGCACTCGGGGCCTGGTGCGCCGCGTTCACGCCCCTTGCGGCGGCAGGCATGCTCCTGCAGGTTCAGCTTGTTCCCCCCGGGCGGGTGAGCCCGGGCCGCCAGCGCCTGATTGAGAGCAACCCCGCCCTGGAGGCGCTGCCGACCCTCCGGCCAGGCCTCCGCGCGCTCCCGGCCGCGGAGGTGCCTCCGTCGATCGGTTGGATCAATTACTGGTCAGCGGACACCGCACGCTGGCTCGGCTTTCCCGACGAAGCCCGGGACGGCGAGTGGATCGCGCGCAGCATACGGACACCCTCGGGTGGCTGGGTATTGCGACTCACGGAGCAACCGTTCGACGTGAACCGGCTAGACCACGTACAGGCGCTCGTACGTGCTTACCAGCGCTTCAACCGGATCGTTTCGAGCTCGTGAATAGCCGAAGAGCGCAACATCGCTCCCCCATGGCGCCTGGCAGCCACAGGGAAGTAGCAAAACCCCGGACGCCATCAGGCGAGCCGGGGTTTTCTTTTTCGCCCGCCTGGGTACAAGCGGTGTCGGGCCGTCTTACTTGACGCAGTTGCCCCAGCCGCGCTTCCCGTTGGTGACGGTCATCTCCCAGTAGCGGGTGCCGGCGTTGTAGTCGATGCTCACGCCGTCGCTGAAGTCGCTCTTGTTGAAGGGCCCGCCAATGCCGGAGAGGAGGCAGGCCACCCCGCCGGGATCGTAGGCCAGGTTCTGCGTGAAGCCACCCGGGTTCCCCGCAATCCAGAGCCAGCCACCGCGGTCCTCGGGCACGTCGACGCACAGGGCCCTGCCGCCACCCTGCCCCGACAGGTTGCCGCCCACGTACCAGTTCAGGCCGTCATTCCAGACGCGGACATAGTCCGAGCTGGTATTGAAGCCACCCGCGCCTTCCACCTGCGTCAGGAAGCAGCGGCGCTGTGCGGTCACGGCCCCGAGGAGCTTCGCAGCGTTGCCTTGATACCAGGCGACCTCCGCCGTCCGGTTGGCGGCCGTGTTGATGCACTGGACGCCCGTGGACAGAGCCTTGCTGAAGTTGTGGTTGACGAAGATGACCCAGTTCCCGGCGTACATGAACGTGCCCGCGCCCCCCCAGCTCCCCGCGGTGGGTGGCTGCAGGTTGCCTTGGAGGCCCGAGAGGAAGCAGGTCCGGTTCGTGGAGGTGCCAATCGTGGTGGAGGTGAACCCGTTGTTGGAGGTACCCCACCAGTACGAGCCGCCGAGCCCCACGCCCTGCTCTGTCTGCGCCAGGGACTCGTCCCCCGCCACGGGCTTGGCGCCCTCTACGGAGGGCTGCTCCTGCGGCTCGCCCCCGCATCCCGCCGCAAAGGCAGTGAGTGGCAGCGCCAGCAGCAGCTTCCGCAAGTCCAGCCCCGCACAAACCTGCCGTATGAAGTGGCCCATTTCGAGTCCCGATCCTTTTGAGTGCTGCCTTGTGCCCATGGGCACATGACGGCTGTGACCCGCGTCGTGGCGCCGCACCATGCGGCCCGCGTAGCGGAACGGGAGGCTGTCACTGCATCGCGAGTGCCAGCGCTTACCTCCTTCGCGGGATACACGAAGCTGGCAAGTCTTGCCGGTTTTCTGATTCCCAGCCCGGCAAGTGTTGCCGCTCGCCGCAACGCTTGCCGGGTGCGGCAGAATTCAATGCCTCCTGGCCCATTGGAAGCGGGGTGCCAACGCCACGGGGCCAGTGCGAGGATGAGGGCCGGAGGCAGCCCATGACCCGATCCGCCGCACTCGTCATGCTGCTCTGCAGCTGCGCCACATCCAATGGAGGCCCTGGGATGGGAAACGACGACGTGACCGCCGGAGGACCTCGCCCCATGCGCAAGGGCGATCCAGAGCCGGTCTATGAGTTCGAACCGGGGCCGCCGGTCACCGACACGGCGGGCCTCACGGCATGGCTCGAGGCCCACCGGGGGAAGCGGCTTCGGCTGCCTGTGGTCATCGAGCTCGGGGAGGTGGGCCACGGCTTCAAGCGAGCGCGTGTCGGGAGCGTCGAGCTGCGAGTGACGGACCTGGCACTGGGCATCCCGCTGAGCGAGCGAATCGCGCAGAAGTGCGGCCGGGAGGCGAGGCGCTGCGCGCTCTGGCTCGAGGGGCGGTACGGCGAGACGCCTCCGTTCGCCGACGACCTCCCTCAATACGAGGTGTTCAAGGTCGGCGAGCTCGTTGACGAGAAGGCGGAGCTGAAGGCCGAACGCGCGAAGTAACCGCCCAGCTACCACCAGAAGTTGATCCCCGCCTCCAGCGCGCGGTCCATATCGAGCCCTCGGTGGGCTCGCCTTGCCTGGGATAGAGTGAGGGAGGCGCCATGTCCATCTACCTGCTCACGCTGCCTCGCCCCTGGCCCTGGGCCGTGCTCACTCGCGGCTGCCGTGTCCTGTTCTTCACCTCCAGGGATGAGGGGCGCCCTCAGGCCCTGCGCCCACCTGTCGAGGCGCTGGGCCGGTACGTGGCGCTCCACGTGGGCAGTGCGTGGGATGTGGAGGGAGCGGCCTTCATGGAGCGGCGGCTCGGCCTGTGCGTGCCGGCCGAGGACGGCCTCCCCGCCCGGAGCATCTTCGCGGTGGCGCGCCTGGCCGAGGTCACCACCATCTGCAACGATTCACGCGCCTTTGGGGGCGAGTCGTGGTGGCGAGGCACCATCGGCTGGTGGCTCGAGGAGGTCCTCGCCGTCGAGCCCCTGGAGTGCCCGGAGGCCACGCCCTTCTCGCCGCTGGCCGAGGACTTCCGGCCCGAGCTGCGCGAGCGCTTCACCCTGGCCCGAGACGGCGTCTGGCGACCGGACATGGTGCGGCGCGCTCCCCGTCCGGAGCCTCAGCCGCAGCCTGGCTCCGGTCAGTTCGGCTTGGGGTTGTAACGCGTCCCTTACGTGGGCCGTGTTCTCTGCCGGGCAATGCACTCGGCCGGCTGATCAGGTACCGCCTGTACAGGGGGTGCGCCCGGCGGCTGCCTCTCCGCGCAACCCTTTCGGTTCCTGGGCGTACCACGCAGATTTTTCGGGAGAGCGGCACCCGCCTTCACTCCTCGCTTGGATCCGCCACGGCGTGCGGGAGCCTGGCCGCACGCTGGCACTCTCGCTGCACAGCCCAGCGCAGTGCCCTTCACTGGAGGTTCCGAAATGTCCCGCCGCCTGCCGTTCCTGCTCGCCGCCACAGCCCTGCTCAGCCTGGGTGGCTGCGCGTCCTCTCAGCCGAATACCCGGACGGAGCCCTCCGCCCAGGCCCAGGGTGGTGAGTCCACCCAGCCGATGTGCGCCATGTGCCCCATGAAGGTGGAGGGGGCGCAGGTCGCCGCCTCGGATGTCGAGGGAGGCGTGGCACTCACGTTCACCACTGCCACGGGTGACGTGGAAGCACTCCGGGCCCAGGTGGCTCGGATGGCGGAGCGCCACAACGCCCATCACGCGGGCGCTCCCGCTTCGGGCTCTTCGGAGCAAGGCTGCTGCCAGCAGGCAGGCCAGGGCCAGCACGGCCCCGGGCACCCCGGGAAGCATGCGGCCATGGGGATGCCGATGATGGCCGCGAAGGCCTCGGTCGAGGAGGTGCCCACCGGGGCGCGGATGGTGCTGAAGGTGGAGGATCCCGCGAACCTCGAGCCCTTGCGCCAGCACGTGCACCAGCACGCCGAGATGATGTCGAAGGGCGGCTGCGGCTGCCCGGCCATGCAGGGCGCTGGGGGGCCTCACCCGCACGGAAGCTGAGCCCTCACGCCCGTGCCCACTCCCCCGTTCCCTCGTTCCACCTTGGAGTGACCATGCCTTCGTCCGAGCGGAGCTTCGCCGTGCTGCTCCCCACTCCCCAGGGGCTCCCGCGCCTGAAGCCCCCACTGCCCGCGCGCCTCCCCGGCCAGCACCCGCGGCAGCTCTCATCCCAGCCGGCTCACCGGCGGAGGCGTCCTGTCTCCGCGGTGACCCGGCCGGCGGAAGCGTCCTCCCTGTTGGACTCCTACCTCGCCGAGGTCCGGCGCCACCCGCTCCTCACCCGGGAGGAGGAACGCTCGCTGGCGCGCCGCGTGCGCAGCAACGGAGATCGGGCCGCCCGGATCCGGCTGGTGAGCTCCCACCTGCGGCTCGTGGTGAAGATGGCGCGCGAGCACCTGCGCCCTCCCCTGGTGCTGATGGACCTCATCCAGGAGGGCAACCTCGGCCTCGTGCACGCGGTGGAGCGGTTCGATCCCGAGCGCGGCGTGACGCTCAGCGCCTACGCCGCCTGGTGGATCCGCGCCTACCAGCTGCGCTTCATCATGGAGAACTGGAAGCTCGTGAAGCTCGGGACCACGGACGTGCAGCGCAAGCTGTTCTTCCGGCTGCGGACAGAGCAACAGCGCCTGCTCACCGCGGGCCTGGAGCCTACCCCGCGCCTGCTCGCCGAACGCCTGGACGTCCCCGAGCAGGATGTCGTTGAGATGAACCAGCGGCTGCAACAGGACGATGTCCGGCTCGACGCGCCCGCGCTGCCGGGGGGAGACGCCCCTTCCACCCAGCTCCCCGCACTGCCTCCGGGTGCTCCGGCAGCCGATGATCAGCTCGCCGAGTGCCAGCTGGTGCAGCGCCTGAAGAGCGAGCTCGCCGGCTTCACCCAGGAGCTCGAGGATCCCCGGGGCCGCTTCATCCTCGAGCACCGGCTGCTGTCCGAGACGCCCCTCTCGCTGGAGGCCATCGGCCAGCGCTTCGGGGTGAGCCGTGAGCGGGCCCGGCAGGTGGAGGCAGAGCTGCTCCAACAACTCCGGGACTTCCTGCGCCGCCGCCTGCCGGACTTCGAGTGGCTGCGGGCGACAGCGGCGCCAGGGCCGGCCTGAGCCTGGCGTCTCCCCCCACGGACGCGCCATCGCCGAGGCCGGGCGGCTGCGGGGAAGCCCCTGCAGCAGCGAACCTCAGGCCGCGCCGAGCCGGGGGGCCGCCGCCACGGGGGCCTGCGCTCCTGGGGCGGCGATCAGCTCGGCCAGCTCCTCTCCGCTGAGCGTCTCCCTCACCAGGAGTTGCTGCGCCGCCTTACGCAGCACGGCCTCGCGCGCCCCGAGCAGCTCGCGCACCCGGGCTTGCTGCGCCTCGATGATGTGGCGCACCTCCTCGTCGATGCGCCGCGCGAGCGCCTCGCTGTAGTTGCCTCGCACCCGGGAAGGGCCCGTCTCCAGGAACGGCGAGGCCTTGCCCTCGTCGAACGTCACCGGGCCCAGCGCCTCGCTCATGCCGTAGGACGTCACCATGCTCCGGGCGATGTCCGTCGCCTTGAGCAGATCGTCGTGCGCCCCGGTGGACACCTCGTGGAAGACCAGCTCCTCCGCCACGCGGCCTCCCAGCAGCATGGCGATCTTGTCCTCCAGCTCCTGCCGCGTCATCAGGAAGCGATCCTCGGTGGGCAGCTGGATGGTGTAGCCGAGCGCGGCGATCCCGCGCGGGATGATGGACACCTTGCGCACCGCGCCCGACTGGGACAGCACCATGCCCACCAGCGCGTGTCCCAGCTCGTGGTGCGCCACACGCTCGCGCTCCAGCTTGTTGAGCACCCGGTGGGGCTTCTGCAGCCCCGCCACCGCGCGCTCCACCGCCTCCTCCAGCTCCGAGCGCCCCACCTTCTCCTTGCCACGCCGGGCTCCCAGCAGCGCCCCCTCGTTGATGATGTTCGCCAGGTCCGCGCCCACCATGCCCACCGTCATCCCCGCGATGGCCTCCAGATCCGCCGGATCCTCCAGCGGCACCGAGCGCGCGTGCACCTTCAGGATGTCCAGCCGCCCCTTGCGGTCTGGCCGGTCCACCAGCACGTGCCGATCGAAGCGGCCCGCCCGCAGCAGCGCGGGATCCAGGATCTCCGGCCGGTTGGTGGCCGCCATCAGGATGACGCCGATGCGAGGGTCGAAGCCGTCCAGCTCCACCAGGAGCTGGTTGAGCGTCTGCTCGCGCTCCTCGTGGCTCATGGGGCCGGCGTTGCGCGCCCGGCCCAGGGCATCCAGCTCGTCGATGAAGATGATGCAGGGCGACTGCGCCTGGGCCTGCTGGAAGAGATCCCTCACCCGCGCGGCGCCCACGCCCACGAACATCTCGACGAACTCCGAGCCGCTGATGCTGAAGAAGGGCACCTTCGCCTCGCCCGCCACCGCGCGCGCCAGCAGCGTCTTGCCCGTGCCCGGCGGGCCCACCAGCAGGACACCCTTGGGGATCTTCCCCCCCAGCCGCCGGAACTTCTCCGGTGTCCGCAGGAAGGCGATGACCTCCGCCAGCTCTTCCTTCGCCTCGTCCACCCCCGCCACGTCCGAGAAGCGGACGGGAATGTCCTTCTCCACGTAGACCTTCGCCTTGCTGCGCCCCACCGTGAGGTAGCCCCCCTGCCCCATCGCCCCCCCGGCCCGGCGGGTCAGGGTGAGGAAGATGAAGAGCCCCAGCGGGATGAGCCACAGCTCCAGCGTCAGCCAGGGGCTCTCCTGGGGCATACCGTTGATCTTCACTCCCTGGGCGCGCAGCTCCCGCAGCAGCTCCGGATCCTCCACCCGCACCACGGAGAAGGTGGCCACGGGCTGCCCGGAGCTCTCCTTGAAGCGCCCCTCGAGGCGCGAGCCGGAGATGATGACCGACTCCACCTTCCCCTGCGCCACCGCCTCGAGGAAGTCCGAGTAGGAGAAGGGCGGCGGCTGACGGGAGCGCATCAGCTCCTGGAGGCCGATCCCCAGCAGAAGGATGAAGATCGGCAGGGCCCAGAGCCGCCACCCGCTCTTCTCGCTCTTCTTCACGTGCACCTCCGGAAGCGTCCGCGCCCGGGCTGCCCAGGCTCTCAGCCTGCTCCGATTTGCACGCGACATGCCGCGAGCCCAGACGAAGCTCCTGCCCCCTCGCGGCGCAGGAACTGCGGGGGCCTCCCCAGGCGCGCAAAGGCTGCGCTGCCGCCCCGAGGCCTCGCGCTCACCGCCAGCGTCCTCCGCGGGTTCCCGCAACCGGGGCTCAGGACCTCGGCGTCACCTTGAGGCTCCACTTGCGGAGCTTGCCCTTGTCCCGGGACGCCAGGTCGCTCACACGCAGGAGCCAGGAGCCCTCGATGGGCTGCCCCTTCAAGGCCGCGAGCGGCGAGCCCGGCATCTTCGACTCGAAGCGTGCCACGAGATCGTCCTGGTCACGCCCCAGGCGGCTGTGGAGCAGCACGCCGCGGCCGGTGGGCGAGACCAGCTCGACGCGCAGGTCCCCGATATACGTGTGCTGGATGTCGAAGCTCACCTCGATGCTGCCCACGGTCTTCGGGTGAGACAGCTTCAGCGCAGAGGTGATGCCCACGGGCGAGTTGTCCGGGATGCTCAGGTTCGGCGCGAGCTCCCCCTGGAGCGTGGACTCGGCCGCGGGAGTCTCCGGAGTCCCCACACGGAACTTCATCTCCTTGCCCGGCGGGCTCACGGACGAGAGCGCCAGCCCCGAGTCCGACCCGTCCCAGAGCCGGGAGGACGGCCGCGAGTCATGGGTGAGCGCCGCTCCGGCGATGGAGGCGAAGAGATCCTCCCCATCCCCGGAGTTGGCGTTGCGCTCGAGATCCTGCCGCCCGTCCGCCTGGAGCAGCGCGCACTGGTAGTGCCTGCGGGCCGAGCCCTCCTGGAACTCGTTGGAGCCCTGGATGTCGCAGTGGTACACGGCCAGCCCGCTCGAGGGCAGGTGTTGGTCCAGCCCCAGCTTGGAGCGGTTCTCGACGATGAAGTACTCGTGGGGCTTGTCGGTGGGGTACCTCAGCACGGTGCTGTAGTCGCCGTGCCGGAGGGTGAACTCCTTGCCCGGAGCGAGGTCCACCACCGTGTCGCACCAGCCCGCGAGATCCCGGAGGAAGCCGCACACGGGCGCGGGCGTCTTGCCATAGTTGAGGTGGTTGCCGGAGCCCATCAGGCAGTAGCTGCCCATGCCCTCGCTCTCGAGGGTGTCACCTTCCCAGCCTTGCTGGCCGTAGTCGTAGAGATCGGGGAAGCGGGGCAGCAGGTGGCCCGTCTCGTGGCAGAAGGTGCCGATGGTCAGCTCGGAGCTGGAGCGGCCCAGGCTCGTGACGAGGTAGAAGTAGGTCTTCATCGCGCCGAGGCGCAGCTCGAGGTACGAGTTGTGCGGCCAGAGCTGGTCCAGGTACTGGGTCTGCCCGGCGTACAGGATGCTGAGCGCGTCGACGAGGCCCTCCTGCCGGCAGTCATACCGGGTGAGGTCCACACCGCTGTTCACGGCGAGCTTCAGCGCCTCTTCCACCAGCAGGTGCTTCACGTAGTACGAGCGCGGCTGGCTCAGCGTGAACGGGCCGACGACGTCATTCGTGTAGTCGAGCCGGCCGCCCGACATGAGGCGGAAGTACTCGCGCACGGAGCAGAAGTTGCCGTTGGCCTTGTAGCCCTCGCCGTTGAGCATCTGGTCGACCTCCTCGCGGGTGACCGAGCTCTGCACGTCCTTGAAGTTGACCAGGATGGTGAGCCCTCGCACCTTGCCCTCGCAGAGCCGCCGGCCTTCGAGGAGCCCCTTGCTCGGCCCATGCGTGAGGGAGCCCCCATTTGGCAACGCCAGGCGGCTCACGGGCGGCTTGCGGGCCTGGTAGCTTGCGCGGGCGCGCGCGTCCCTCACGGCAGCGGAGTCCCTCAGGTGACGGCGCAGGCGCTTCGGGGGAGGCTGGCCGATCGACACCCCGCTCGACTCCAGCGCGCCCTCGCGCAGCTGGGCGTAGCAGAACAGCCCCTGGGTGTCGTCGTAGATGCTGGTGAAGCCGTCCGGCGTCTCCAGCAGGTGGTAGAACTCATCGCCTGACACGACGAGCTTCACATCAGGGCCCTTCTCCTGGCCGTAGGTGAGGAGTTCACCGCGAATTGCGCTCATGGTCTCAATCTCCGGACTGCGGGCTTCGCCGCATTCCCCGCTGGAGCGGAGGGCGGCAGGGGAACCTCAGCGCCCAGAGGGCGGGAGGCGTGATTCCATTCGGGCCCGGGCCTGAGCCCCGCTGACCTCGGGGGACTCCTTCAGGTGGGGCGGCAGGTGGGCAGGAGGAGGCTCGGCCACCGGGATGCCCGTGGACACGAAGTGCCCGTCCACGACCTGCGCGTAGCAGAACAGGCCCCGCTCAGAGTCATAGAGGGCCGTGTACCCGGCTGGCGTCTCGTAACGGGCGTAGGACTCGTCGCCAAACACGACGAGCTCCACGTCGGGGCCCTGCTCCTGGGCGAGCTGCACGGTCTGTCCGAAGAGCCCCACCATGGCGCTACCTCCTCACTGAAGTTCACTGAGAGCATGAAGCGTGCCGGAGGTTCGCTGCCTCCAGGCTGACGCAGGGAGAGGCAAGAGCTGCATGGGAGGTCCAGGGGCACCTTGATCAGCTGTCCCTCCGAGACGGTGCTGACTGCCGGGGCGTTCTTCAAGGTGACTGGAGCAACCGTGTTGGCTCGGGCATCAAGGGCTTGACGCCTCGGCACCCGCAAGGGCTGCGCCGGTGAGCGCGGCGGTGCGGGTTTTGCGCGCCTGGGTGGGGAGGAGCCAGGCGTGAGCCCGGCCGCACTGCCGGCCTCGCCGCCGAAGAGATCGCGGAACTCACGGACACGGGAGTGCGCCAGCCGGGTGGCGCTCGGGTTGCATACACCTGAGAAATGACCCCCACGACGACGACGTCCCCTTCTCGCGAGGAGACCCTGCTCCGGATCCTCCCCGGCCATTGGCTCTCCCGGCCCAGCATCCCAGCCCTGCTCGAGGGTGCCCGGGCCGCCCGCGTTTCCCTGGAGAACTACCTGCTCGATCACGGGCTGGTGTCGCGCCCCGCGCTGGTCTCCCTGCTGTTGGAGGTGGAGGGGCTCAGCGGGAGGGAGTTCGAGGGCGAGTTCGCCCAGCTCCGGCTGCCGCGCTCCTTCCCCCTGGCCCAGGCGCTCGAGCTGCGGGTGCTGCCGCTGGCCATGCTGAACCGCTGCCTCTACTGCGTCACAGAGCCGGGCGTGGCGGAGGCCGAGCGGACCACCTGGGCCCTGCAGCATGGCGTCCGAATCCTCCCGCTGGGCTCAGCCGAGCACCTGGAGCCCGCCACCCGCCGGCTCTATGAAACGTTGGAGCGCCTCGATCCGGGCTCGCTCACCTTCCCCCAGTACCTGCACCGGTTGAACCTCGTGGATGACGCGACGGCGGCGGCGATCTCCAGCAATGCCTCGCTCGCCAGCTGGCGGCCGCTCCTGCGCTCCAAGACGGTCCCGGAGGCCGAGCTCTACGCCGCGGCGAGCGCCTTCCTCGACGTGCCCCTGATCACCCGGGATCGGCTGCTCGAGCTGGCGGATGAGACGGTGCTGCGGCGGGTCCACCGCTCCTTCCTGGAGACGAGCGGCATGCTCCCGCTGCGCATCCTGGGGAATCAGCTCTGGGTGGCGACCACGGACACGCCCGAGCTGCCGTCGCTGGACGCGTTCGCCCACGCGCTGGGCTGCGAGCGGCTGCACTTCCTGGCCACCCCGGCCAGTGCCCTGGGAGCCGTCATCGAGGAGCTCTTCGGCGGCGGCGATCCGCTCCGCGCCTCACATCCCGCGCAGGACCCGAACGGCGTCCCCCGCATCGTCGAGGAGCTGCTCCACGAGGCCATCCGCCGCAAGAGCAGTGACATCCACATCGAGCGCTTCGAGCGCCGCGTGGACACGCGCCTGCGCACGGACGGCAACCTGTGCTCTTACAAGGAGAGCCGCATCACCCCGGAGAACATCCAGGCGGTGGTGACGAAGCTGAAGGTGGACGCGCGGCTGGACATCACCGAGTCCCGGCGTCCGCAGGATGGCGTCATCCGCCGCCGGTACGAGCACGGGTGGGTGGACTTCCGCATGGCCACCCAGCCCACGCTGTGGGGAGAGAACATCGTCCTCCGGGTGCTGGAGCAGAGCACGCGCGTGCCCCGGCTGGAGGAGCTGGGCTTCGACCCGGATGTGCTCGCGCGGCTGCGGCGGCTCATCCACAACCCCCAGGGCCTGCTGCTCGTCACCGGGCCCACGGGCTCGGGCAAGACGACGACGCTGTACGCCCTCCTCCAGGAGCTGAAGCAGCCGGACGTGAAGCTGCTCACCGCCGAGGATCCCATCGAGTACGCCATCGACGGCATCCAGCAGAGCCAGGTGGACGAGGAGCTGGGCAACACCTTCGACCGCTACGTGCGGGCCTTCATGCGGCAGGACCCGGACATCATCCTGGTGGGAGAGATCCGGGACCGCGAGACGGCCCGGAGCACGCTGCGCGCGGCGCTCACCGGCCACCTCATCCTGAGCACGGTGCACGCCAACGACGTGTTCGGCGTGGTGCGCCGCATCGTCGACCTGGAGGTGGAGGAGAGCCTGCTGTCCCAGACGTTGCTGTGTGTCATCGGGCAGCGGCTGGCCCGGCGGGTGTGCCTGGGGTGCGCCGAGCCCTACACCCCTCCCCCCGAGCTGCTGGCGGAGTTCTTCCCACGTGGGCTGCCCGCGGGAGCCAGGCTGCAGCATGGACGCGGCTGCGAGGCGTGCGAGGGGACGGGCTACTCGGGCCGGACCGCGCTGATGGAGTTCTGGGAGCCGGATGACCGCGCGCGTCAGCTCCTGGAGAATGGCGGGGACGTGTCCGAGCTGCGCAAGGCCGCGCTCGACGCCGGCTTCCACTCGCTGATGGTCCACGCCGCTCGCCTGGCGCTGGAGGGCGTCACCACGCTCGAGGAGCTGCGCTCCGTGGTTCCCTACGAGCACATCGCCCGCTACCGCGGCAGCCTCCGCCTGCCTCCCGTGCGCGAGGCCACCGCGGCTTGACCCGGCGGCCTGCAGGTGGCTGCTTCAGCCACCTCAGGTCCGCCTTGCCGCCGCCTGTGCTCACACAGGCGGCGAGCGGATGGAGTCGCTACCGGCGGAGAGCACCGCGAGGGCCCGGGTGACGAGCTCATCGTGGTCGAAGGCCAGGAGGGGCCGCCGCTCGACGGACACGAAGAGCGCGGCCGCGGCGTCCGAACCACCGAGGACGAGACTTCCGGTGGTGTCATGCGGCGCGGCCCCTTCGATGCGGGCGGCGTAGACATGGCTGCGCACCCACCGCTCGTCGGTGTCACGGGGGTCCCGCCCGCCGCCGGCCACGACACAGACGGGCGCCAGTGCGGCCGCGGGCACCCGCACGCCGGTCTCTTCGAGGAGCTCGCGGACGGCGGCGTCGCTCGGCGCCTCACCGGGGCGAATGAAGCCTCCGGGCAGGGACATCCGTCCGGCGGCGGCGTCGCTGTCGTCGTGGCGCCGGATCAGCAGCAGCTCGTCCTCGCCCAGGGCGCCGCGCCGGATCAGGACGACATCGGCGGCGTCGTTGGGGCCCGGGTAGCGGAGCTGGCCCCAGGGGCGCGTGTCATCGAGCGCCGCCAGCACCCCCGCGGCGTCGTCGACGAAGCGGGCATGGCGGCTGGCTCGCGCGGCGTCCACGGCGGCGCCCCGCAGCCCTGACAGCAACACATGCCGGGCGCGGAGGTTGTGGGCGGCCTGCTGCTCGTCCGCGACGATCAGGCCTCCTCCCAGGAAGAGCCCGAGCCCCTGGGTGTCTCGCACCAGGCGCACCACCGGCGCGGCCTTCTCGTACAAGGATCGCGCGCAGCGCCAGAACTTCTGGACGCGTGTGTCGAGGTCCTCCGCGAGCGTCTCCTCCACGATGGCGCCGAGCACCTCGACTCCCGCCTGCACGGCGAGGCCGTGGCTCAGCCCTTCCATCCCGTGGCGCGTCCCTCCGGTCAGGAGCACGCCCCCGCGTTCCGCGAGGCCACGAAGGACTTCCTCGAGGATGGTGGTGGCGTGCCGAACCTCTTCCGGTGACCACGCGGCGAACGCGTGACGCCAGGCTCCCGCGAGCCACAATAACGGGCGGCCGGCCAGGATGGGCGCCTCGCCGGTGACGGTGGCCCCCAGCTCGCGCAGCCGCTGGTCCTGGGCCGCACGGACTGCGCCTCGGAGCGCTGCGAGCTCGGCGGCACGGGCGGGTGTGAAGTGCCGCCGTGGCGCGGGTGGAGGGGGGCTCCAGTCGCGCAGCGGTGGCGCCGCGCGTTCTCTCTCCTGGCGCCGCGCCAGCAGCGTGTCCTCCGTGAGGCGGAGCCGGGCGAGCCGGGGCTCGTCGAGACCACACGCGAGCGCGGCGCGCACTTCTTCGGTGGCGGAGGTGCCGTAGAGCCCCGCCCCGTCGCTGCCGAGGACGACTGCCACGCCGGCGTCCACGTACCGGAGCAAGGGGACCTGCAGCGTGGTCTGGATGTTGTTCAGCGCGAGGTTGGAGGTGAGGTTGAACTCCACCACCACCCGGTCCGCATGGTGGGCCATGGACGCGAGGGTGTCGTCGTCGACGCCGTAGAGGCCGTGGCCGATGCGGATCTCGATGCCCGGAAAAGGCAGCAGGGCCCGCACCGCCTCGCGGACGTTCTCTGGGAATGCAGGGTTCTCGCCCGCATGCACGCGGACGACGAAGCCAGGCCGCGCGCTCCCGAGCGACGCGGCGCGCTCGAGCACAGGGATGAAGGCCCGCGTGGAGCAGGTCTCGTGGCCCATGATGTCCACGCCTACGACGGCCCGGCTGGGCAGGCACTGCTCCAGGCGATCGAGCACATCGAGATCCCACTCGGGGTCGTCATGACGCGACAAGGCCACGAGGAAGCGGAGGCGCACGCCGCTCGCTGCTTCGAGCTCGTCGAGCGAGGCATGGAGCGCGGCGAGCACCTCCGGCTCCACGGCCGTGGAGAGCGAGAGCTCCGCATAGGCCACCCCCGTGGCAGCGAGCTCCCGGGAGATGGCTCGCAGCTGTGGGACGAGGAGCCGGGGGTGCTTGGTGAAGGGACTCCGGCGCGCGTAGAGGCGCTCCATGTCCTGGAACGTGATCTGCCGATCGAGGGGAACATCGAGGCTGCGCCCGAGCCGCTCGCGCGCTGGCATATCGAGCAAAGCGGCGGGGACATCCTGGCGGGCATCGATGCCTGCCTCCGCGAGCACACTCCGGGGCACGGTGACGCCTTGCTCGGCGGCAGCCAGCTCGACCAGGGTCCGTCCGGGAAGAGCGGCGGCGAAGTGGGTGTGAAGGTCCGTGCGTGGCGAGAACGCCGGCGCCCCCATGGGGAGCGTCAGCGGCACATTGTTGTCGGCCAGGAAGCGCGCCTCGAAGGCCGTGAGCGACTCAACCTGAGCGGGGGCGCTGAAGCGAGCGCGGACCTGGCCGCCGAGGACGAGCGTGTCTCCGCCCTCGCCCACCCTGAGGTGGCGCTCCAGCGCGGCGCGGAGGCGGCTGCGGTCGTCGTCGGCCTCGACGAGGATGCGGCCCTCCTCCCACCTCACGCGGTGGCCAGGAGCCAGCGCCAACCCAGGGGTCATCGTCATGCTCGTGCAGCGTACCTCCACCGCCGTTGCAGGAACGAGGGGTGGAACCTCCGGCATGCAGCCGGCGAGGCCCGACGGACCGATCGGCGGCGGGTTCGATTCCCGCCGCCTCCACTTTTTTAGTACGTCTTTACAGACGGTTAGCGGCTTCCTCCATCCGTGTTGCACGTATGTCGCATGCGGGCGCAAAGGGCCGGTCGAGCACCCCGACCGCCTCTCTGCGCGTGTCCGGGCTCAGGTGGGCGTAGCGCTCTGTCATTTCGATGGTGACGTGTCCCATCAACTCCTGAATGATCTTGAGCGGAACGCCCCGCATCGCGAGGTGGCTGGCGTAGGTGTGGCGTAGGTCGTGCCAACCGATCCGCCCTTCCTCGCGGTTGATGCCCGCCCGCTTGAGCGCGCGGCGAAGCGGCTGAGCCACCTTGCCCGCCGTGAGCGGCTGGCCGTCCTCCTGGCAGAACACGGAGCGGCCCCGCAGGTGACGGTGTGCCTTGAGGGCCTCCACTACCGATGCGGGAAGGTCTACGGTTCGCTCCCTTCCGCCCTTGGGCAGGTCCGTCACCCCGCGCCAGACGGTGCGCCGCACGTTGAGCCGCCCTTGAGCCAAGTCGAGATCGCTCCACTGGAGCCCGATCAGCTCTCCCTGACGGATCCCCGTCTTGAGCGCCACGAGCAGCAACGTCCGCCACTCCGGCTCGGCAGCGTCGATCAGCCGCTCGGCTTCCTCGAAGGTGAGGAAATCGAAGGTGGGCTTGGGCAGCTTCCCGAAGAGTCTCACGCGGGGGGCCTGCGGGATGACCCGCTGTTCCTCCGCGAGAGCCAGGAGCTTGCTCAACGCTGACAGGACGTTGTTGATCGTCTTGAGGCTCAAGGGCTTGGGCTCCACGTCGCCGCGCTTGCGAAGGGCGGCCTTCGTCGGGGCCTCCTTCCGGGCGCGAGCGGCGGACTTCTTCTTACGCATGAGCGCTTTGAAGTCTTCGATCTCTGCCGGGCCAATGTCAGACAGCCCCATCTGCCCGAAGAACGGGAGCAAGTGATCATCCAGAAGATGCCGCTTGGTGACGACGCTTGAGTGCTTGTTGTTGTTCTCGCTGTAGGTGAGGAAGCGCGGGGCGAACTGCGCCAACGTGACGCCGCGTTCCTCGCTGCTGTGCTCCTTTCCGAAGGACCCATTGAGGAGGGAGGCGCGTAGCTCGCGCTCGTACTGCTCGGCACCCCGGCGCGTCTGCACGGGCGAGAACTTCACGACTCGCTGCCGCCGTCCGTCCGGGTGGTGAAACATGAAGTCCACTTGCCAAGCCTCCTCGGCCTTCCCTGCCTTGTTCTGCCACTTCCGCAATCTGACGCTCATTTGCGACTCCCGAGCGCAGAATCACGGCCCTTACCGGCTGTCCACTCTAGCAGGGCGTCGCGGCGGATGCGCAGGGCTTTGCCGATACGAGCCACGCCGGGCACCTGTTCGAGTCGGATCGCCTCATAGAGCGTCTTCCGGTTCACGCGCAGCAAGTCGGCGGCTTCCTCCACCGTGAGAAACGCGGGGGCGCTGTCCGCAGCAAGAAGGGGCGCGTTCATGGCTGGTGCCCCTTCTGCACTCGCTGACGGGCCTGTGCTTCGTGTTGCTCGAAGCGCTGAGGGGCTCCGAGCGCATCCAGGGGGCGCAGGAGGCCCGCAGCGCTGCGGGTGCGGCCCACGTCGGGACGCGCCGCGTACCGGGGGCACCCGTCGTGCCTCACTGCACGGGCAACAGCGGCTCGCACCCTCCCGAGCAACGGCAACGCGGCGGAGCGCGCTGGGCAGAGCTGGCCAGTGGGGGGCAGGGTTGGACTGGAGTGCGCGCGTTCCTTCGAGGTGGGAAGCGTGCGCACCCGTCGTGCCTGCCGGGTGTTTCGTGTGTCGTGAATCATGCCGCCCAAGGTGCCCAAGCGCGGCGCGTTTGGACATTGGGCGTATTCAGGCAATCTCCGGCGGATCCAGGCAAACACCGGCAGATACCAACAAACACCCTGTTTCACCGATGCGTACCGGCGCACGTAGGCGCCGAACGCGGAGGGGTTCCCCTCCCGAGAGCCGCTACCGTCCATGTTCCACCTGCCCGCCCGTATACCTGCCCGCCGTACGCGACAAGCAGCCGCGCTCGAAATTCCCACGCAACGAACAGGAGCTGTTGCGAGCGGGACCAGGACGGACGCGGGTGAGAGGTGGCCCGGTGTTGCAGTCGGCGTCACAGCGGCGCGACGTGGCGTGACAGTCGGCGTTCCAGTGGCGCGACGTGGTGTGACAGTCGGCGTTCCAGTGGTGTGACGGTCGGCGTTCCAGTGGCGTGACGTGACAGAAGCTCTCCGCCCGCCCGGACTGCTGTGCGGGGAGTGCTTACCCGACAGCAGGCAAGGCCGCCCATGGGCGCCACACAACAGGAAGGGTTGCCCTCCTGGGAATCGATTCCGACCATCACCTAACCCGCCCTTCCATACCCGCCAAACAGCCCGGAACTACCCGGGGCAGGAGTGACACAGCGCCTCGGGATGTGTCCAGACCACGGGCAAAGCGTGAACGTTGATCGGCAAGCGTACAGACGGGCAAGCAAGGGCCGAGCGGGCGGGGCGGATGGAGTGCGCGCGGCGCGGTGGCGCGGTTGGGCACCGTGAAGGATGCGTGGCGTTCGCTCGGGACTTCTGCGGGACTTCCACCGGCGCCACCGGGGCACCATTCCCGGCGCCACCACCGGCGCCACCGGGGCACCATCCCCGGAGCTACTGGGGGACTGAGGCCCAGTGCGCGGGGGACAGCTCCAACTCGGCCCGGTGGCGCGCGTCCAGCGTCCCAGCTCTGCCCCGTGGGCGCGCGTCCAGGAGGCGCCCAGCTCGGGGGCCGGTGCTGCGCGGCGGATGGCACCAGCTCGGCCCGGGTGCTGCGCGGCGGACAGCTCCAGCTCGGCCCGGTGGCGCGCGCGGCGGATGGCACCAGTTCGGCCCGGGTGCTGCGCGGCGGACAGCTCCAGTTCGGGCCCGGTGGCGCGCGGCGGATGGCGCCAGCTCGGCCCCGGTGGCTCGCGCGCGGCGGACAGCTCCAACTCGGTCCCGGTTGCGCGCGCGCCGGACGGCTCCAGCTCGGCCCCGGTGGCGCGCGGCGGATGGCGCCAGCTTGCTCCCTGTGCTGCGCGCGCGGCGGATGGCGCCAGCTCGGTCCCAGTGCTGCGCGCGGCGGACAGGTCCGGCTCGGGCGCGGCGGATGGCGCCCAGCTCGGTCCCGGTGGCGCGCGCGGCGGATGGCGCCAGCTCGGTCCCGGTGGCGCGCGGTAGATGGCGCAAGCGCGGCCCGGTGGCGCGCGCATCGGACAGGTCCAGGCGGATAGCGCCAGCGCGGCCCCGGTGCTGAGCGCGCGTCGGACAGCTCCAGCTCGGCCCCTGTGGGGCGGGCGCGCGGTGGACAGCTCCAGCTCGGCCCGTGGCGCGGTAAATGGTCGCCGTGCCCCGTCCCTATCCCAGGGGCAACGGTCTGCCCGATTGGGGACGTACAGCAGGTGGGCACTCCGTCACCACGGGGAGAGCGAACACGTACAAAAGCCTCGCGTTGCTGGGCCCTCAAAGATCATGAAACAGATCGCGCGCGACGCTGAAAAGCTGAGTTAAAACCTCGCGTCGCTGGGCCCTCAAAGATCATGAAACAGATCGCGCGCGCGACGCTGAAAAGCTGAGTTATTTCGAGGGCTTCGACGCTGTTGTGACTGGTGTGTAGCGCGCGGTTGACAGCCCCCCCCGAGGTGGCGCACAAAGCTGGTCGCTGTCGTTGGGAGGAGATTCCTTTTTTTGTTGGAAGGAGTCTCTCCCATGGCCCGTTCTCGACGTTCGCGCAGCTCACATGTGTCGATCCTTTTTCTGATCTGCATGACTCTCGCGACGGCCCTTGTTGCGATGCTGCTCCCAAGCTGTTTGCGGTAGGCCCGTCGTCCCTCACGACAGTCTGCTCCCGTCACGACGGGGGACGGCGAACACCTACGTGGCGCGCACATCGGACAGCTCCAGCTCGGCCCCGGTGACGTGCGCGGTGGACAGCTCCAGCTCGGCCCGGTGCCGCGCCAGGACGGCAGCCATGGTCGCCGCGTCCAGCTCGGGCCCGGTGGGGCGCGCGCGTCGGACAGCTCCAGCTCGGCCCCGGTGGCGCCCACGTCGAACCGCTCCAGCTCGGCCCCGTGGCGCGCGCCAGGACTGCAACCATGGTCGCCGCGTCCAGCTCGGACCCGTGGCGCCCACGTCGCACAGCTCCAGCTTGGCCCGGTGGGGCGCGCGCGCGTCGGACAGCTCCAGCTCGGGCCCGGGCGCGCGCCAGGACGGCAGCCATCGTCGCCGCGTCCAGCTCGGCCCAGGGCGCGCGCCGGACAGCTCCAGCTCGGGCCCGTGGCGCCCACGTCGGACAGCTCCAGCTCGGGCCGGGGCGCGCGCGTCGGACAGCTCCAGCTCGGGCCGGGGCGCGCACGTCGGACAGCTCCAGCTCGGCCCCGGTGGTGCGCGCGCCGGACAGCTCCAGCTCGGGCCGGTGGCGCGCCAGGACGGCAGCCATGCTCGCCGCGTCCAGCTCGGCCCGGTGGCGCGCGCCAGGACGGCAGCCATCGTCGCCGCTCCCAGCTCGGCCCGGTGCTGCGCGCCCACGTCGGGCAGCTCCAGCTCGGCCCCGGGGGTGCGCAAGTCGGACAGCGCCAGCTCGGCCCCGGGGGTGCGCGCGGCGGATGGCGCCCGCTCGGGCCCGGGGGTGCGCGCGTCGGACACTGCCAGCTCGGCCCTGATGCGCGCGGCGGATGGCGCCCGCTCGGGCCCGGGGGGGGCGCGCGGCGGACAGCTCCACCTCGGCCCCGGGGGTGCACGCGGCGGACAGCTCCAGCTCGGCCCGGTGGTGCGCGCGGCGGACAGCTCCAGCTCGGCCCGGTGGTGCGCGCGCACGTCGGACAGCTCCAGCTCGGCCCCGGTGGCGCGCGCGCACGTCGGACAGCTCCAGCTCGGCCCCGGTGGCGCGCGCGCGCGGCGGACAGCTCCAGTTCGGGCCGGGGCGCGCGCCAGGACGGCAGCCATCGTCGCCGCGTCCAGCTCGGCCCGCTGGTGCGCGTGCACGTCGGACAGCTCCAGCTTGGTCCGGGGCGCGCGTCGAACGGCTCCAGCTCGGCCCCGGTGGTGCGCGCGCGGCGGACAGCTCCAGCTCGGCCCGGTGATGCGCGCCAGGACGGCAGCCACCGTCGCTGCGTCCTGCTCGGCCCCGGGGGGGGGCGCGCGCGTTGGACAGCTCCAGCTCGGCCCGGTGGCGCCCACGTCGGACAGCTCCAGCTCGGCCCCGTGGTGCGCGCGCGTTGGACAGCTCCAGCTCGACCCCAGTGGTGCGCGCGTCGGACCACTCCAGCTCGGCCCCGGTGGTGCGCTCCAGGACGGCAGCCAGGGTCGCCGCGTCCAGCTCGGCCCGGTAGAGCGCGCGCGTCTGACAGGGGCAGCCATCGTCGAGGGCTCCCCAGCCCGGACCGGAGGCGCGCGCGTCGGTCGGCTCCAGCTCGGCCCGGTGGAGCCTCGTCAGGGCGGCAGCCAGGGTCGCCGCGTCCAGCTCGGGCCAGTCGTGCGCGCGTCGGACAGCGCCACCTCGGCCATGTTGGCGCGCGTCAGATAGCGCCCGCTCGGCCCGGGTGCAGAGCGCGTCCGACAGTGCCAGCTCGGGCCGGTGGAGTGTGCCAGGAGACGCGCAGCAGCCTCCTTCAACGTGGAGAGTCGCGCCCGCCGATCTCCGGGAAGCGCTCGTAGGCCCGCTTGAGCGCGTCCAGGTGCGCGGGGTTGTCGAGATCGAGCGGCGCATCGGTGAGCTGCACGACCCACCCTCCCGACGGCGTGCGCCGCGCTCGTGAAAGCAGTTCGGCGTCGCGGGCCGGGTCCGGGAAGCCGATGGCCTGCGCAGCGGCGGCAGACCAATAGTTCAGCCACCCCAGGCGATGCGGAATCTCAGGTGAGCGGATCTTGTCGGGGAGTTTGAGCGCTGGCAGTCCCCGGGGAGGGCACGCAGGCCCAGCCAACGTGGGACTCGTCTGCTCTGCGATCTCCACACCCGCGTTGAACGGCGTCGCATGCCCCCAGAACGCGAGCGCGAATTCCCCTATGGCTGCTAGCACATCCGCTGCCGCCGCGATACTCGCCGTGTCGAGCGGCAGGCTCGCATGAACCTCGAAGTGCGGCACACCATCGGCTGCAAGGCCGAGAGGGTTCTCCGACCCGCTAAGGGTCACCAAGCGATCTTCGTCATCGTTGCAGAGGAAGAAGAAACCGCCGTTTCCCTTGTCTGTCGCTATCCCCTGATCGCGGTTAGGCAATGGGATGAGGTCTTCCTTTTCAGAAGTTGTCCACCCCAGCCGCAGACCAGGAAGCGCACGCTCCATTCCTTGAGCGATGGCAAGAGGGCGTGTCTCGTCGCCCACGAGCGCGGGCGCATAGACGCTGATAGCAATTTCGTTGCGAACAAGCACCACGTCAGCACCAATCCATGACAACGACCGTGAGGCTCGGCTCCAAGCTCTTGAGTAGCGCCTTGTGCTCAGCGCTCGTGACGCCAACGACGAAGTTATAGCCACATTCCTTGGCAAGCCTGGCTTCTTCTCTAATCTGCGGCAATTTGACTTCGACAAGGAATTTCCGGGAGCGGGGCGATTGGTGGCCAAGGTTGTAGGTTTTAACCTCCCACAGCGTGCGCGTAGCGAGTACCAGCGCATCGAAGCTCTTACTTGTGCTCTTGCCGGTGATAAGCACATTCAGACCGGGGAAGTCGTTGCCTGGAACCTTGTTGGCACACTCGTTATGCGGCTCGTTTCCTCCACGGGGAGGTCCTGGGACCGGCCTGCACTCAGGTCGCTCCGAGGGATCGGATGAAATGGGAGGGAGCCAATCCGGACCCAAGCCCTTCGGCGTGGGCTCTCTCTTCGTCACGGGTTCCTGCTGACTGGATGGCCGTGTCTGAGCCGTGCGCTTCGCACGCTCGCGGGATGCGTTCCGTTGATAAGCATCAATCCCCTCTTGGATGGCGGCTGCTACCACCACCGCGCCAATCACAATCACTGCACCCGCAACGATCTCGGGTGCCGCGAAAACACAGAGGGCCACGACTGCGGGAGCGGCTGCATCCGCGTAGGCGACAGCGCATCTTTTGGTGACATCCCTGAACCTGACCCTGTCGCGATCGAGAGCATGAAAGCACCGCTCCGCAAGGAACGGCCATTCGTTGGAGGCTTCCCGCACCACGCATTTCCCATCATCCGTCCACGGGTAATGCGCCGCCCGCTGAAGGTTGGCGAATCTCGGACTCTGGGGACGCGGGTCCTCCAGCTCTCCTGGGCTCGGATCCATCGTGGCGCAGGCCGAGAGCAGGAGCAGGAGCAGGGGGGCGCTACAAGTTCGCGCACGCATGGCCACGTCCTTTCAATCAAGCGAGGTGCTGCGGGTCAAGGCTCCGGTTCTCCGCTGGAGCATATCAGCACGCCCCAACAGCGAGAGCCGATGGAGGCGCGCGCGTCCGACAGCGCCAGCTCTGGCCAGTGGCGCGCGCGTCGGACCGCTCCAGCTCGGCCCCGGTGGCGCGCTCCAGGACGGCAGCCAGGGTCGCCGCGTCCTGCTCGGCCCCGGTGGCGTGCGTCGGACGGCTCCAGCTCGGCCCGGTGGTGCGCGCGCGTCGGACAGCTCCAGCCCGGTCCGCTGGCGCGCGCGTCCGACAGCTCCAGCTCCGCCCGGTGGCCGCCCGCGTCGGACAGTTCCAGCTCGGCCCCGCTGGCGCGCGCGCGTTCCCCGTGGCGCCCACGCCGGACAGCTCCAGCTCGGCCCCGCTGGCGCGCGCCAGCGGGGCAGCCATCGTCGCCGCGTCCAGCTCGGCCCCGGTGGGCGCGCGCGTCGGACAGCTCCAGCTCGGCCCCGGTGGCGCGCGCCAGGACGGCAGCCATCGTCGCCGCGTCCAGCTCGGCCCGCTGGTGCGCGCGTCGGACAGCACCAGCTCCGCCCGCTGGCGTGCGCGTCGGACAGCTCCAGCCCGGCCCGGTGGTGCCCATGTCGCACGGCCAGCTCGGGCCGGTGGAGCATGCCCGCAGCTTGGCAGTGCGGAAAGCGGGCAAGAGAGCGCGCCAGGGGAGCACGGCGCTGGCCGCTCCCAGGGCCTCTAGAACACGCTGCCATGCCCACGCGGCGCCCAACCCCGGGCCTGGGCATCTCGAACGCATGGCGGCCCCGTAGCGTGCGCCAGAAAGGCAGCGCCACGGCCAGCACCACCAGCACGCGCGGCAGGAACGCGCGCCCCGAGCACGGGAGCGCGGGCAAGCAAGCGCGTGGGGCAGCCGTGAGCGCCTAGCCTGGGGGCAGACGAGCGCGGCCCAGCGCTGGCAGGCGTGGGAGAAGACACGGCGCGCGCTGCTGCGGGGGTGCCTGGCGCCAGGCACCCGGAACCGCTGGCGCCAGCACGCGGACGCGCGGCCCCGTCGAGCGCTCCCAGCGCCCGCGCCGCGTCTGCTAGGGTGGCCAACCTCGGAGGTAACGCACCCTTGCTCTCACCTGCGACTCTGGCTCTTGTGCTGCTCCTCCTCGGGGGGACGCTGGCGCAAGCACAACCGGCGCCCACCCGCGAGCCGCGCCGCCGCTCCGTCACGCTGACAGGCTCTCCGCTAGAGGCACGCATCGCCACGGGGATCCGCACGTTCCTTGTCTTCTCCGTCCCCATCCGGGGGAAGGGCGTGGAGGTGGACCCGCAGCGGATCAAGGTCGTTGCGTTGGGTGACGTGATCCTTGCCATCGAGCCGTTGAGCGAACCCCGGCCCGGTGAACGCTGGACGTTGCGTGTCCCGTTGGCGGATGGGAAGGCGCCCGAGGTGGCCGAGTTCTCGCTAGTCGCGCACCCCTCCGAGGTAGACACAGAGATCGACGTTGCGCGGCGCGAGGAGTCGGCTCCAGCCTGTCCGACGTGCGCGCCGTGCGCCGCCATAAATCCGGCAGACGCCATCGCTTCCGGCTTCATCGGCAACGACGGAGTACAAACCCAGGCGCTTCGCTCCTTCAGGGACGCCGCAAGCGGCTTCGATTCGAAAAACGGTGTGGCCTATCGCGCGGCGGATTGGGTGCTGGTGGAGGTGGAGATCATCCCCCCGCCTGGACACCCAGCATTGCGGCCAACGGGAGCCACGTTGACGAGCAAGACCGGAGCGGCACAGGTGCGGGGGGTGAAGGTGGCACCGGGCACGCTACCAAACGCGGTGCGGGTGCTCGTGACAACGGACGTGCCACCGTCAAGCGCGGGGCTTGAATTCACCTTGCACCTGAACGGCGCGGACGGGGCGCCGTCCCTCTCGATTCCTGCTGTGACACTGCCGCCAGCAAAGGAGCCCAAGCAATGATCGGAGCGGTGGAACTTCAACCCGGTACTCTCCTAGACGGTTGGCAGATCGTCCGGCCCCTGCGGACGGGCGGCTTTGGTGCCGTTCACCATGCCCAGCAACAAGGGAAGGCGTTCGCGGTCAAGGTCGCACTTCACCGCGAGCAGAGCGGCGACGTTGGCAAGACGCACGCGCGCTCTCTCCTCGAAATGTCGCTCCTGTTGACGCTGGATCATCCCAACATCATCAAGCCGCGCGGGTTCGGCTACCTGCCAGATGGCCGCGCCTATTGCGTGTTGGAGTACGTGGAAGGCTGGACGCTGGGAGAGTGGAAGGAGCGCACGTTTCCCACCTTCCGCGAACTCGCGCGCGTGTGCGCCCAGATTGCCGGGGCCATCGAGTACATGCACGCTCGCCCGCGCAAGGTGTTTCACCGTGACTTGAAGTTGTCCAACGTGATGATCAGCAGCAGCACGGGCGAGCCGGTGATCATCGACCTAGGCGCCGCGACCTACGAGAACGCCGAGGAGTTGACGACAACTCCACTGCCCCCAGGCACGGACCGCTATCGGTCGCCCGAAGCGTGGGAGTTCTTCTACCAGCAGCGCCATAACGCCGGGGCGCGCTACCCGTTCAAGGTGACGGATGAACTGTTCGCCGTGGGAGTGATGCTCTACGAATTGCTCACCGTTCCGCTTCCAGCCAAGGAACCGCCTCGGCTCGATTTCGCGAGCCTGCCCGCTGCCCGCGTGGTGAACCCGCGTGTACCGGAAGCCTTGAGCGCTCTTGTGGAGGACTTGCTAGCGCACGACCCGGAACAAAGGCCGGTGGACTTCAAGGCGCTACGGCGCAGGCTGGAAGAGTTGGCCAACCACCCGGGGCCGGAATACGCGGCAGAGGTGCACCCGCCCTCAGTGCAGCGCCAGCCCCCGCCCGGTGACGGGGCGCGTGGGAAACAGGGGTGGCGCAAGGTGCTGGCCCTGGTTGACAAGCAGGCCGCCCGCCTCCGTGGCCGACTCCAGCCGCGCGCCCTTGTCGGCAGGGTGGCAGCCTCTCGCCAGCGCTGGCGCAAGCCGCTGGCATTTGCGGCCATGGTGGCTGCCGTCGCCGTGGCTGCTGCTGCCGCGTGGCTGACGCATGGAGAACGCCCCGCGCCCGCATCGGCGCCCGCGCCCGCGTCGGTGCCCGCGCCGAAAGTGGCCACCGCGCCAGCCGTCCCGACTGCCCCGGCGCTTCCCCCTGTGAAGTCCCTGCCTGTGTCTGCTCCCGCTCCCGCAACTGCACCGAAGGAAGGATCCACCGTGAAGCCCAAGCCGCCCGATGCTCCCAAGTCGCCCCGTGCCGCACGCGCGCTGAAAGCAGCCCCCGCCCCAAACGATCCCGGCTTCCCGGCGTGGTGCAAGGCGCTGCCGCTGGCGCTCGCCATGGCTACCGAGGGGTGCGCGTCCATCCGTATCAAAGCCGAGCCCTTCGAGTGTCCGCCCGGGGCGAAAGAAGCCATGGAGAAACTAGGCTGGATGCGAGACGGGATTGGCCGTGCAAAGTTGAGCGTGAGACTCGACGAGAGAGCGCCGGGGCACGGCGCGTGGACGTTCACGCTGGGAGCCCCGGTTACCGGCGTCATGGACGGCGCCGATAGAGGGGAGGTTCCGGCAGGCTCCCTCTTGCACGGCACCGCCTACAAGACCGATGCGCTCCACGGTGCCCCCCTCGGAGAACTCCGCATGATCTACGACCACGTAGAGATCCCCGGCAAAGGAAAGTTTCCTGTGTGCGTTGTCTCGCAAGGCAACGCGATTGAGGAATTGAAGGACAACAAGGCGACGGCGCAAGCGAACGTGGGAGCACGCCCCGTCTCAAGTTGGGAGGCGCCGCGCGACTAGGGCAGGGTCGCGGCGCCCAGCTCAGGCCGGGGCGCGCACGTCGGACGTAAGTGTTCGCCGTGCCCCGGCTGGACCAAGAGAGACGCCCGCCGAGTCGATGGTCCGCCCAATGAGGACACCATGTCAGAGTTCTCCGTACGCCGTTCTTGTTCCGTTTGGAAGGAATGGATCTGCCCGACTGGGAACGCACGACAGATGGGCGCCTCTTCAGTGCGGGGGATGGCAAACATTTACATACCCGACGCGGGCAGACTCTACGGGCTCAAGCTGCCTTGTCCGACATGGGCGCTCGACTGCTTCATATTGTGACTTGTGGAACCAAAAAATCACTGCCCAATTGACTCACACTGGAAAGGAGTTCCCACATATCTGATTGCTTATTTGGCGGCAAGGCTGGGCGCACAATCCAAGTATGCCTCAGTCTTACGCGATCCCATTTTCTGCTCACCAGCAGCGCGGCGCTCAAGCTGCTGGAGGCGAACAGTTCCTGCACGAATTTTTCAAACTGCTCGCGCTTTACACGGTCAAGCTCGAACGCAATCCATGTTTGCACAAGCAGAAACCTACCCCAGTCAGGACCACGTTTCGTTTGTGCAGTCTTCTTCTTGAGTTTTTTTGCGAGCTGCATCAAAGGTTCTTCAAGGTCCTTCTTAATTGACTGCTCCTGGCTTTCCTTGGCAGGAAGCCATATGCCAACATGGCTGTGAGTAGTAACTTCATATCCCGAAACTTGGACTCCCGCGATGTTCTTGGGCGCCCACCCAAGCCGCATAAACATATGAGGGTTTCCGCTTGGCTCTGGAAAACTGGGATGTAGCTTGAAAATGGATTCCTTCCCAGGGGCTACGGGAACACTGAGCGCAACCGAAATTAGCGCGGAGGAAGTCTGCCGTAGTAGAGCACCCGGCAGCGAGAGGGAGGATTTCGTGTACCGATCTAGTTCTGCACCCAACTCCTTAACGCACCGCACGTTTTCCTGGCGGTCGTGGACATCTATTGTTCGCATCAACTGAATGGCCACCGAGACTGTAATAGACAAGCCTTTGACGGCATCTAACGCTTGCTTAATGAGGCGCTCGACCTGCTCTTGCGAGTTGCCCGTTACTTGTTCTCTGGGAACAAAGCATTCCACGAGATAGCCTGTCCCCTTGTAGGTAAATTCGATGTCGCCATACCGGCCCGCCGCAACGGGTGGCTCGAATTCTACGCGTTCAGCGCCGGCACGGTGCAGCCGATATGCATATGCCAACTGCAATCGCGTTGATGCGTAGTCTCCCTTAAGGCACGTGGCAAGCTTAGAGAAGCTCTGCGAACGAGCCGCAAATTTCAAGTACTCAGCCAATTCAACAAGTTCTGCAACCTGAGGCTCCCCTACGGCTTGCAGGCAATTGCCAATCGGGTGTACTCGACGTCCGAGCACAGTTCCTAAATCTTTCCTAAGGCCCTCTGTTTGCAGCCACTCCTCGCCAAACACAGTATTGATGATGCCAATTGTCTCATTGATGAGATAGGCATCCAGTTTCATTTTTGGCGCCAGCAGAGCGGCTCTTGCGCGCCACAAGTAGAAGGGGTCATCTCCGTCATTGGTGGTCGTGCTCATGTAAGAGGTACACTACCGGAGGTCTGACGTAAGGGACATCCTGTTGTGACGGGGAGGGACGAACAGATACCGTCGGACAGCTCCAGCTCGGCCCCAGTGGCGCGCACGTCGGACAGCTCCAGCTCGGCCCGGTGGCGCGCGCCAGGACGGCAGCCATCGTCGCCGCGTCCAGCTCGGCCCCGGGGGCGCGCGCGCGGTGGACAGCTCCAGCTCGGCCCGGGGCGCCCACGTCGGACAGCTCCAGCTCGGCCCCAGTGGCGCGCACGTCGGACAGCTCCAGCTCGGGCCGGGTGGAGACTCCCGAGCGCTGCGGGATGCATTTGTGCGGCAGCGCTGGAAATTCGCCGGTTTTTGAACGCGCCCGCCCAACCTCCCCCGTCGTTCCCCCTGCCCCCATGTGCCGGGTAGGTTCTCCTCTCGTCGCGCGGCGCCCCGCTCGCGTGCCTCTAGGAGTCTCCATCCATGGCCACCGTCACAGGCCCCCAGTTACCCGAGGGTCTGATCCTCTTCTCCCTGGGCGATTTCTCTTATGCGTTCCTCCGAGTCCTGGAGACGACCAACCACGGCGAAACGGTCATGGTCGTTCAGCAGCGCTCACGCCTGGGACCGGAAGGAAACTACCTCGCGCGACGGGTTCTGCCCACGTCACCCACGCACGATCCCGAATCGCTCGCCTTGATCCGCGCGCGGCTTGAGGAAGAGGCGCGGCTGGCCACCTACCTGGATCATCCCAACATCGCCCGTGTTCTGGGACGGGCCGAGTCTCACGGGGTTCTCTACATCCTGTGCGAGCGAGTCTCAGGCACGCGGCTAGACACCATCGTGACAGCCGCGAGCATGCGGGGTGTCTGCCTGTCGGCGGGCTTTGCGCTCCACGTGGGCGCCGAAGTGGCGAGCGCTCTACACCACGCGCACACGCGCACGGACGAGAAGGGCCGCCCGCTCGGCATCATTCACCGGGACGTGAACCCCGCCCGCATCTACTTGAAGGCTGACGGCTCGATCAGGCTCACGGATTTTGCGCTTGCCCGCTCGCTGTTACCGGGCCGGGTGGCAACCTCGGTGCCGCGCCCGCAGGGGGATGCCTTCTACGGCGCCCCCGAGGCACTTCTAGGCGAGCCGATGGATCCGCGCTCGGATCTGTTCGCGCTCGGCTTGGTGATGCTGGAGATCGTCACGGGAAGAGGGCTCTACGGCACGCTCACGGTGCGGGCCTCTGACTTGGAGGAGGCTCTAACGCCCGACGTGCGCGCGAAGGTGGTCGCCGCTCACAACATCGCCACGCTTGCGGAACTGCCCGCGCAAGTAGACGACTACATCCTGCGGGCTGCCACGTACACCGCGCAGGAGGTCGAGGAACTGACGGAGGACGTGTTCCCTCCGCTGCGCTCCATCCTCCGAACGTTGCTCCAGCGGCGCCCGGAAGATCGCTACCCGTCAGCGGCAGCCGTAGAGGACGATCTCCGCAAGGGGCTGGCCGCGTTGGGCGCGCCCTACGGAGCCCCCGAAGCTATCGCGGAGCTGCGGCGCATCTCGTCAGCCGCCCGCATGCACAAGGACGTAGGCGGCCCCACTGCACAGGATTCCGCGTCCACCACGCGCAAGCTGTCCGCTGATCACGTGATCACAACGCCGGGTAGCTCCGCGTAGCACTCGGCTCCCTCTTCGCTCTCAGCCCCGCAGCCCGCATCGGCATCGCGCCGAGACGGGATCGGCTTGCCTCTGACCTTGGAGGGGGACAGGCCGATCCCATCGGAGCGCGTGCCACTGGCCACACCGAGGGGATCGGCGTGGCCAGTGCGAAGCGACTGGGGGCGCCCTGCATCCTGGGGGCGCCCCTGGTCGCGGCAGTTCACCGCGCCCGGTGAGCTGATCGGCTGCCTGCCTCTCTCCCTGCCATGCGCCCCCGGCCCGGGTGTTTCGTGCTGGCGCGGTGCGCGAGGTTCCCACGATGCAACGCCTCCAGACAGCACGGCCCGCAGAGGGCCTCTCTCGGCCCAAGTCCCGCAGTCAGCGTCCCCCGCTTCCTCGGGGCGCGGAGCGCCAAGAGCAACGGCTCGGGGCAACGCTCGGAAGGGCCTTGCGAGCGGCGCGGATGCGCGCGGGGCTCACTCAGGCCGAGATTGCCGCGAGCATCGGCATTGCTCCCGAGGTTTTCGGGCGGATGGAGCGCGGGAAGATGCTTCCCAGCGTGCCCACGCTGTTCCGGCTGTGCGTGGCCCTGCGAAGTGGCCCACACGAGCTGATGGGCTTTGCCCCCGTGGCCAGTCTGCCGCAAGCGGCACAGCTCGAAGTGCCGCCCGAGCTGGCACCTACGCCCGAAATGCGGCGCCTGCTGCGCCTGCTGGGACGGCTTCAAGGTCTCCAGCTCAAGCTGATCTTACGCCTTGTGATGGCCCTCATAGCGGAGCCTAAGCGCCCCCGGCGCCAGAGGAGGGATCGAGGATGACCACGCCCCCGCAGCAAGACGCCCCGACGATGTTCTACCCCCTCAACCCCTGCGGCCATCTTCGCGGCCCCGGTGGCGGCTGCATCGGCTCCCCCGAGTGCAAGCGCGAGCCCGTCAGCGCCGACAAGCTGGGGGAACTGGTGCAACGTGCTGGAGAACTCCGCGCGCGGCTCGTGGCGCATCCTTCCCAGGCGTTCACAGGGGAAGGCCGCGCGACCGTCGCGGACAAGCTCGGAGCGGCGGTGAGTCTGGGCGAGTGCCTTAGTTCGAGTTTCGCAGTTTTGAGCGGGTGGAGGAGCGTGCGGTTGTCGCGCGGTGGGGCCCAGCGCGGTGGCGCTCCCCGGGTTGGAGGGAAACCGCCCGAGGTGGAGGGCCATCCAGCGCGAGGCC